>Ga0208879_1000098_pt1 | contig 89544 bp, 67 predicted proteins | sample Knorr_S15_td_Bot_FD_185605 | JGI IMG/M metagenome (GOLD analysis project Ga0208879, IMG submission 185605) | Marine microbial communities from Southern Atlantic Ocean transect - Knorr_S15_td_Bottom_ad_5009_LV_A (SPAdes) (version 2) | ecosystem: Environmental > Aquatic > Marine > Oceanic | place... | reverse complement strand
CGCAGTCGACTTTTGTAGCTGCAAAATCGCGCGACCAGCCGTCGTCTTACCGCAACCAGATTCGCCGACTAAGCCTAGGGTTTGGCCGCGATAGATATCAAAGCTGATGCCGTCCACCGCCTTAACGTGGTCAACAACTCGTTGCAACAATCCTTGCCGAACTGGAAAATGGACTTTAAGGTCGCGGACACTTAAAAGTGGAGTTTCAGATTCACTGACGCACGTAGCGTCTTTGCTAACCGACGACGAATCAGCGGTATATCCCAACGCTTGTAATTCCGAATGTTTGTGAAGCAATCGCCCCCGTCCTGTGTTAATGAAGAACTGCTTGCGTTCGTCGGTCATTTCTTTGGCGGTGATGGTCATATTGCCATCATCCCCGATTGTCGTGTCCATAAAGTCAGATACGGTTGGTAATCTTTTGTAAACAGTATCAAGTCGCGGGCGACAGTTGAGCAGGCCTTGGGTGTAGGGATGCTGCGGGTTTTCATAGATGTCGAGAACATCGCCTTGTTCGACAACCTTGCCACGGTACATGACCATCACTTCGTCAGCAATTTCGGCGATGACACCAAGGTCATGTGTGATGAACAAGACGGCCATTTGCCGCTCGTCCCGCAACGCGCAGATGAGATCTAGAATCTGTTTTTGAACCGTTACATCTAAGGCCGTGGTAGGCTCATCCGCAATAAGTAGTTTTGGATTGCAAGATAAAGCCATAGCAATCATGACTCGTTGCTTCTGTCCACCCGACATTTGGTGTGGATAATAATGAATTCGCTCCGCCGGATCAGGAATTCCGACTTCGTCAAACAACTCGATGGTCCGCTCGCGGGCTTCGTTTTTGGTAACATCTTGATGCTCCAAAATGGCTTCCATCACTTGGTGCCCAACCTTGTGTACGGGATTGAGCGAGGACATGGGTTCTTGAAAAATCATGCTGATTTCGCTGCCGCGCAGCTTCCGCATCTGTTTTTCACTCATGTGCACAATATCTTGCCCTAAGAATATGACACTACCGGTGTTAATTTCTGCAGTCGCTGCGAGCAACTTCATGATTGTCAGTGATGTTACGGATTTTCCGGAACCCGATTCACCAACTACCCCCAGCGTATGTCCAGGCATGATCGTCAAAGACAAATCATCTACAGCCTTGACAACACCGTTGTCGGTATTGAAATAGGTTCGCAGGTTTTTGATTTCAATGATGCCAGTCATGCTATTCGATCTGAGGGGTAGTTTTGAGTTAATCTTTGGGGTCTGCTAGCCGCGGATCCGTGGCTTCCTGAACCCCTTCGCCGATGAGGTTGTAGGCTAAAATGGTAATAAAGATAGCAATGCCAGGGAAAACGATTTGCCACCATTCGGTGTAGTTTGAGGTGCCAGCATTGAGGACTGTTCCCCAGCTGGGATTGGGAGGTGGTGCACCGAAACCGAGCAAGCTGAGGCCCGCCTCGACTTTAATCGCAGCAGCGATACCAAATACGATAGGCACCATTACTGGTGCAAGTGCATTGGGCAAAATATGTCGAAACATGATTCGCAGCGGGCCGGCGCCGATACTCTGGGCAGCGGCGACAAACTCCGATTGCTTCAGTTTCAAGAACTCCGCTCGCGTGAGCCGCGCTATTCCTGTCCAACTTGTTAAACCTAAGATTGCCATCATAATCCAAATATTGATTTTATCGATGACGGCGATGAGTGCCAGGATCAGCACAATGCCTGGGATGCACATCACGAGTTCAATGATGCGACTGATTACCATGTCAATAGCGCCGCCCATGTAACCAGCAATAGCACCGAGTGTGATTCCGATGAAGGCCGCGATTCCCGTGGACACGAATCCGACGAGCAGCGCAATTCGCGTACCATGTACCATACTGGCAAATACATCGACGCCTCGTTTATAAGTACCAAAGAAGTTTAGCTTTGAGGGCAGCCCGCCATGATATGGGTTTCCAGGACGATCCACCCATTCCCCGGCGCCATTTTTGTCTTGCCACTCGCCATCACGCACAGGACGATAAGGATCTTGAAAAACTAAGGGGTAGATTGCCCAGCTTTCCGGGTCTTTTTCACGGAGGTTTCTTGGATACCGTTTACGAAACCGATCCTTGTGAAAGATGGGGTTTTCCCAATCGGCATTGAAGTAGGCCAGACAGGGGAAATAGAGGTTGCCTTTGTATTTGCAGACAATCGGCTTAGTGCCGGCGATCATCGGTGAGAACACAGCAATTCCAGACAGACACATAACTACCGCCAGCGCTAGCATCGATAGCTTGCGGCGTCGGAAACGTCGCCAAGCTAGAACCCAAAATCCGGGTGATCGCGTTGCCTTGGTGAGTGCACCGGAAGGTTGTTGATTATTGTCAGTCATAAAGAAAACCAGTTTGTTTTGTTACTTATATGCAATCCGCGGATCGACAAACGCATACAGAATATCGGCAAAGAGTTGTCCTAACAGTGTAAGTACCGAAAGTGAGAGCGTGAGTCCCATGATGACGGGATAGTCTCGTGTTCCAATACTGCGAAAATAAAGTTGCCCCATGCCGGGCCAATTAAATACTTGTTCTAGAATAATCGCGCCTCCTAGTAATGACGGTAGCGACAAGCCGAGCAGGGTCACGAATGGGATCAGCGTGTTTCTAAAGGCGTGATGCAGAATAATCCGCATTTGCCCCAAGCCTTTGGCGCGAGCCGTGCGAATGTAATCTTGACGAATCACTTCTTCCATATTGGCTTTAATGAAACGACTGTAATAAGCTAAGCTGACATACGTAAAGCAAATCACCGGCAGCAACATGTGCTGCAATAAATCCCAAGTTTGAGCGATTATTCCCATTTCGTCATAATCCGAATGATGCATCCCCATCAGTGGTAATTCCCATGCCGTTCCACTGAGCTTGACGGCAAATAGCAATTGTAAAAACAGAGCCGCTATAAACGATGGAATAGCGTATAGCATATACAAGCTAACGCCAGCAATTCGTTCATCGAGTTTGCCACTGCGAATGGTGGACCATAGGCCAATAGGGATGGCGAGGAGGTATGCGATTACCAAAGATGGTACGGTAAGTAGCAATGTCGCCCACACGCGACTTTCGATGACGTCGGTGACAGGCTTTTTTTCATTATAACTAATACCCATGTCGCCAGAGGCCAGATTGCTGAGCCAGATCCAATAAGCTTCGTAGACTGGCTTATCGAGCCCATACGCTTTTTTGATGCGTTCTAAATCTTCGGCGCTGGGCATCTTATCTGGATTCATCATGGCTGGATCGGTATCCATCGGGCTACCAGGCATGAAGCGGATCAATGCATAGACGACCATCGTGATTAGCAACAGCGTGAGCAATCCCAAGAGGATGCGGCGGATTAAATAGCCAGCCATGAATTGCCTTGTTTAACGTGGATTAATTTGTGCAAATGATACGCGCAGTTAGGCACCAGTAGAACCGTTGAGAAGAAATTTACCGCATACCAGCTGGTTTGAAAATGGTAGACTCACCCGGGCCATAATTATAAGGGCCGCGAGCACTGTAATTGTATCCCCGCAGCGACCGGTTAAATCCATAATAGGCATTCCGGAAATAGAGCCACGTGTATGGCTGGTCATCCCACAATTGTAGATGGATTTTTTGGTAAATAGCCGCTCTTTTTTCAGGGTCGAGTTCACGTTTGCCATCTTCAAAAAGTTGATCAACGATTTTACTCGAGTAACACCCGTAGTTGCGACCGGCATCGATGGCATTGGTTGTCCATAAATTCTCCGAAGTGTCTGGGTCAGCGCCCGTTCCCCAACCGGCAAAAATGGCGTCGAATTGATGATCGCGCGATAACTGCTGCAACGTCGTAAATTCAACAGGCTTGACGTTACATCGAATCCCGATCTGATCTAAGTTCTCCTGCAGCAACGTACAAATATCGATACGCTCTTGTTTATTGCTCACTAGAATAGTGAATTCAAACCGCATCCGTCGTTTACCATCGATTTTGCCGTCGAAATCGCTATCTAGTTCAACAATATTATCTAATACTCCGTCGTTATCGCTATCTTCCCAGCCGGCTGCGGCCAACAGGTCCTCCGCCTTATCAAGATCTTGCGTGTACGGCGCTGGCAGTGTGGTTGGTGCCCAACGAGAGGTTTTATGAAAAATCCCTTGGGCTGCTTCATCAAGGCCAAAGCGATGACGTTCCAGCAGTTCTTGGTGGTTAAACGCATAGCTCATCGCCTGACGCACTCGAGCATCCCGAAAGAACGGCGAGCGATTGTTCCAGCCGAAATAGTAATAGACCCATTCTAACGCATAGGACTTAGTATTGTTTTTGTAGAATTCTTCACCATTGGTTTGCGATTGCCATTGCTCCGGCGACAATTGCATTTCTTCAATGTCTCCTTTTTTTAACGCCAATAAAGCGGTGCTGCTGTTTTCGACAATGTGGAAGCGGATTGTCTCGAAGTTAGGTTTTCTACGAACATCTTGGCCGTCAACGATGTAATGGGATTCGCGACGTTTGAGCACGATTTCTTGTCCGCGAACGCGTTTTGTTATTTGATAAGCACCGCCCGTGATGGGGTTTTCGTCGAGAGCCACGTGCGCTTCGCTTTTGGCCATCGTGGGGTCTTCCGGCACCGTGTTTTCGTAAATGTGTTTAGGGATCACCGGAAAATTGATATTCCACACGTTCGTGGCTAGCGACTCGTTGTGAAAAAAAATGACCGTGTGATCATCATAGGCATGGACGTATTTTAGTTGATCTGTGCCAGAGCGCACGGCCGGAATCGGTACGCTGGAAGTCATGATGACCTGATAAGAATAAGCGACGTCATGTGCCGTAATTACAGTTCCGTCAGACCAACGCAGATCGTCCCGCATCACAACTTTGTCGTAGAGTCCGTTGGCAGATGTCTGCCATGAGACAACAACATCAGTCGAGGCAAACGGGACAAAATTCCAATCGAAGCCAAACAGTCCCATGTTGGTTAATCCAGCGACATCGAACTCCGCTGTCGAACTGATCATGAGTGGGTTGGTGCTTTTAATATCGCCAGAGGTATGCCTGTTCCAGCCGGCAGAAAAATTAACTTCATCTTCTTGGGCGAGTCGCCCCATCGCAGAAATGATTTTATTGTTGTTAGCAACCGAGCTGTTTTTGAGAGCGAGCGCTTCCGCAGGTGTTGCGAGTTGTTGTTCGCCTGCTTGACGCTCTCGCATCAACTCGACGGCATCCAAAACTGGCTTATCGGCCCATTCGTTTCCGGAAATGATTTCTTCGAGTGGCGGAGGGTCAAAAGGCTTAACGAGATCAGCAAATTCAAAGTCGACCGGTTCGTCGTTACTGGTATTTAATGCGGTGTCGCTAGTATCACCACCGTCCGTGGAAGTGTTAGCGGTGGTGCCACCGGAACCGAACTCTTCTTCGAACTCTCGGAAAGCTGCGTCTTCTGCAGCACCGTCCCAGCAGCCGGTGATGGTTAAGCAACCAAGTGCAGCCACGAGTAGAGCGAGACGGAAGGTTGAGCGGTGAGTAAATGTTTTCATGTGGCCGGCTTTCTTTTTCTGACAACTCGCGAGATTACGCGATTAATTTCTATCTAATTATTATCACGTCGTAGCAGCGTACTATTACTTTATCTAATTAGAGTATTGTAAGATACCCAGAGCCATTGGGTCTAGGGTTATGCGACCGATGATTTATTTGATATGGTATCTTCAAAATAGTTGTTTGCTGTGTTTACTACAAAAAGAGTGCGATGTCCAACAATCCATTACATTGGCTCGAAGATGAGCTAGCCGGTTTGTCAGCGCAGCATCTACGGCGAGAGTTGCAGTCGTGGGGTCGTGATCGAGATAGTGGATCGATTTGCGGAGGCGATGTATCACTGATAAATTTTGCCAGCAATGATTACTTGGGTCTAGCTCGAGAGCTCAATAGTCCAACCATGCAAACGACCTTGGAGGAGTTTGGGTGGGGTAGTGGAGCTAGTCCCTTGGTGACGGGACGCACAACGGTTCACGCCGCATTAGAGAGCGACTTAGCGGCATTCAAAGCAACGGAGCGGGCGCTTACTTTTCCAACAGGCTATACGGCTAATGTTGGTACGATCGCCGCGTTGGTGGGCAAACAAGATGTGATCCTGAGCGATACCCGTAATCATGCCAGCATTATTGATGGGTGTCGGTTATCGGCGGCGAAGGTCTTGGTTTACCGCCATAATGATGTGGATCATTTGGCGGAGTTATTAGGGGCCGCTACATCGCATCGTCGTCGCTTGATCGTGACCGACTCGCTGTTTAGCATGGACGGCGACGTCGCACCGCTGGACAAGATTGCGGAACTTGCGCGCGCACATAATTGCATGTTGATGATCGATGAAGCGCATGCAACTGGGGTGTTTGGTGAACATGGTCGCGGGCTGGCGGAGTTGTTTAATTGTGAAGACGCAGTCGACGTGACGGTGGGTACGTTTAGTAAGGCGTTAGGAAGTATCGGTGGATTTGTAGCGGGTAGTAAATTACTCATTGATTGGCTAGCGAATTCCGCCCGCAGTTATATGTTTTCCACTGCCTTGCCGGCTGCTTGTGCCAGTGCCAGCCGATCCGCAGTGCAGTTGATTCAAACAGAACCGCATCGCCGGGAACAACTATTATCCAACGCTCACCATTTGCGTCAGCGTTTGCAATCGATTGGACTGTTGCCTGAATCCCAAAACGAATTCTATTCGCAGATTGTCCCGGTGGTTGTTGGCACGCCAGAGAAAGCCACAGCCCTGAGTGCCGCCTTAAAATCCGCGGGGCTGCTGGTGCCAGCAATTCGTCCACCGACGGTGCCTGTAGGTGGGAGTCTGTTACGTGTGAGCTTGAGCGCTATGCATACAAAATCCGAGATGGATCAATTGGTAGATCTGCTGACCACTAATTAACACGTAGGCAAAAATGGTCAATCTCGTGACGAATCATTGTCTTATTCGTGGCGGAGGGCTTCGATGGGGTCCATCTTAGCAGCTCGTATGGCTGGGTAGATACCAAACAATGTACCGACAAGTACGGCGATGCCAAAAGCGATGGGTACGGAGGCTTCGACGATTTGCGGCGTCATGGTTTTAATGGTTTCCGGCAATCCGGCCATCCGCTCGGGCATGTACATATAAAGTCCGTCCCGAACAAGAATGGTGACAAGTGGCCCGAGGAAACCAGCAGCGATACCGACCAGACCACCGAGTACAGAAAGCGTAATAGTCTCGACCAAGAATTGACGGATAATCGCGGATTGTCGAGCACCGAGAGCTCGGCGGATACCAATTTCACGTGTTCGTTCCGTAACCGTTGCCAGCATGATATTCATAATACCGATACCACCGACAAGCAGTGACACACCGGCAATCATACCCATGAAAACCATGAACATCATCCGAGTGGACTTAGCTTGTTCGAGCAATTCTAACGGCACAATCACTTCGATATCGCCCATTTTGTCGTGATGGCGTAGTGAGTCCTGGATCATTTCCGCGGTCGCTAGTACTTCCTCGACGCTACGGATTTGCAATGTCGCTTGATTGAGTTCAACGAACTCGCCACCAAAGGAACCACCGACGCGGCGGAAAATTGTCCGCCCTAATCGCTGCTTCATCGTTGTCAATGGAATATAGACGTCTTTGGTATAGTCTTGTGCGGCAAAGGAACCACCGATTCCAGCGGTGGCACCGCGATATTTTAGTACACCGACGACTTCAAAAAAGTCATTGAGCTCAGGCAGCAATATTTTTTGACCAATTGGATCTTGGTAGGGAAAGAGCTTAGAGGCAACTCCCTTGGCCAGCACACAATAGTTCTTATTTTTATCGTAATCGGAGTCGGTCAAAAAACGACCGCGATCAATGGTCAGTTTGGCTGTTTCGTAGTACTTTGGTGTAGAGCCGACGAGCCGTCCGTCTACTGCGACAGATTGAAATTGAAAGGTTCGCTTTACTTCCCTAATGGGTACGGCATGTTCGATTTGAGGAAGCGTTTCCAAGAGCATTTCATACTCGCGGTTCTTCAATCCATAGACAGCCACGATGCCATCGCCGAGTGCCTCCGCTGGCGGCTTTATAGAGCGGATGATGATGTTCTGAGCGCCGAGCTGTTCGATTTGGCGTTGCGCTTCTTGGCTAATGCCTTCACCGATTGCGAGTAGCCAGATAACAGATGCTACACCGATAAAGATACCGAGAATGGTCAGCATCGAACGCATTGGGTGTAGCAATAAGCTCTTGATACCGAGTTGAAAGGTTCGCACCCAGGTTGTAATGAATCCCATTATGATTGCCCTTTGAGGGTAATGTCGTCATCATCATTACTGCTGGAATCATTCGAACTAGACGTTTTTGCAGCCGTTTCGGAGTTTGCGTCGACAGTCGCTGGAGTCAATGCTGCGAGTTGAGCATCACGAACCGCTTCGAGTGCCTCCATGCTGTTTTCAGGAATGACCTCACTTGTTTCTTCGTCAGTAAAACGTATGCGATTTTCATTGGGTTCATCGGAAACAATGAAACCGTCGCGAAGACGAATGATACGTTTTGTACGTTCCGATACATCGTCTTCATGGGTAACCACCACGATCGTTTTACCTTGATCGTTAAGCCGCTCGAAAATGGTTAGAATCTCTTCGGTCGTCCGGCTGTCCAAGTTACCAGTTGGTTCGTCCGCGAGGATGTAAAATGGATCGTTGACGAGACTACGAGCGATGGCGACACGCTGTTGTTGGCCACCAGAGAGTTGAGTCGGGCGGTGACTGACGCGATCTCCTAGCCCGACAAGGTCCGCCAGTTCCCGGCAGCGACGATTAGCTTGCCGGTTTAAACTCCCTTGGTAAAACAGAGGTACTTGAATATTTTCCACGACGGAAAGTTGGGCAATGAGGTTGTAAGATTGAAAGACAAAGCCGATACGAGAAGCACGTATGTCGGCTAATTGGTTGTCGGTCATATGGGCAACGTTGTCATCGCCTAGCATCAATAGCCCAGCGGTTGGACGATCTAGGCAGCCGATCATATTGAGCAGCGTACTTTTGCCAGATCCGGAGGGTCCCATGATGGCTACATAATCACCTTCAGGAACATCAAACGTAACGCTACACAGAGCATGCACGGTTTCCGATTTAGTGATGTAGTCTTTGGTGAGGTCTTTAACTGTAAGTGCAGCTACGGTCACTATTGCCTACCTCCACCACCAAAACCGCCACCGCCACCGCCACTGCCACCGCCGGACTCGGCATTTGCTTTCATGCGTTTAGCCATGCTGGTGATGAATTCTTCTTTTGAAATCTCACCATCTTTATCGGTATCGGCTTTTTTCATACTTTCAGGATCTCGTGAAGAAGAGATTTCTTCTGCGTCAAGCTTCCCATCGCCATTGGCATCTATTCTTGGCCACATACGCCCAACCATGGTTTCCGCTTGTTCTTTGAACTCCGCTAATGGATCTTCGTCCTCTTCCTCAGCATCTTCTTCAATAGGGATTTCCTTTATAACGTTGATTTCCAGCGACTCTTGCGTTTGCTTGATTAAGACACCAAGTTCATCCACATCAATTTGGCCATTGGAGTCCTCGTCGACGTTTTTAAAGCTTGTAATGCCGTCAAATCCAAGGCGACCATTCATGACCTGAACTTCATCTTGAGACAACGTTCTATTCTTGTCCTTGTCAAACTCATCCATTGCTTTACGGGCACGATAGTTAGTGACGAGGCGGTCAAGAATGTCTTCTTCACTACGAGGGTTCATGACGACCATGTCACCCGCTTTTAGGCCACTGGTAATTGCGAGAAATTTATTGTTGCTGGCAGCGTATTCGACGAGAACGATCTCAACAGAGAACTCGGCACCTTGGTCACCATGCCGACCGCCTAATTCTTTGATGTGCAGAGGGTTTTTAGGATCATAAGTACGTTTGATGAGGCAAAATGCTTGTTCCTGGTCTTCATGCAATGTTTGTACTGGGATCATCGTTTGATTCGCCATTGTATTGACGAGCATTTCTACTTCGGCAGTTAACCCAGTACGAATTGCCTCAGGTGGATTGAGTATCTTAATGTAGGTAGCGAATTCTTTAACTTCCGAGTTAAACCAACTAGTTGCTTCGGGATACTTGTTGACCTTGGAAACAACGCCCTGTAATACCTGACCTTCTAAGGCACCAACAGTCACGTCGACTCGCTGGCCTTTTCGAATAAAGGCGATACGGCCTTCGTTGACCCGCGCTTTCACTTGCATCTGCTCTGGGTCAGGTAGTTTAATAATCGACTGTCGTTCACGGACAGTCGCACCCGCTTCGACAATAAACTCGGAACCCCCGCGAGAGCTTTGCTGATTGGCGTAAACAACTTGCCCATCGTCAGGAGCATAGACCATGCAGTTTTCAATTTGTTGTTTAATTTCGGTAAGCTGTTTTTCTTCTTCGATATAGTTTTTTTCTTCCGCTAGCATCGAGGCCGTAGCGGTTTCTATGTCGGCGTCAAATCCCACGAGCATTTTTTGTTTTGTAATTTCACGCAATGTCCGCAGTTCATTTTCTTTCAAGGACATATCAAGATTCGCTCGCTTCACGGCAAAGCGATCGGCCTGTAGTTGCTGCTGAGTCACGAAACCTTTGGCTGCGAGTCGCTCACTAAAGGCAGCTTTGTCGAGTGCCGTGGAAAGATTTTGTTTGGCGATAAGAATATTAGATTCAATGACTTGTTCGTTTTGCTTGAATGTGCCTTCCAGGTATTCTTGGCGAGCGATCTCCGCTCGGCGGACAGCTGCTGCCGCTGAAATCTTAGTAGAGTTCGCGCGGTTCATGATGAGTTGTTGTTGTTGCAGACTGTCTTCAAGCGTGGTGGTATCGAGTTCGACAAGCTTGTCTCCCTTTTGGACTTGAGTACCTTCATCGATGACCCAGATGATTTGCACTCCACCAGCCCGAGATCGCACATTACAGATGATGTCGATGTTTTGCGAGCTTTCGATGACTCCCGATTCGATCACCGTGTGCTTAAACAGCCCATTTTCAACTTCGCGGAATTGAAAGCTAGCCAGTTTATCCTGAGAGAACGCTGATTTCATCGACGCGTAAGCATAATAGCCAAGTGCGACTACGAGACAGGCAATAACCACAAGGATGATCGTGGCGTTTCCATTGCGGGGTGTGTAATGGCGAGTGTTCATGGTTAGCAACTATTTCCGAAAATAAATTTTGATCTAAACAACTGCTTTGGTTGGTTTGCGAATTAAGCGTTATGGCGTGATGACCGTGACGATAAGCAGGCTGTAGTGGATAGCCACATATTAATATTGCCTGCTCTTTATAGAATACCATTATCTACTCAGGCAACCTTAAATTGTCAGAGAGAAAGCACCAGTTTTATGGCATTTATACAACCCTAGAAGATGGAATCCGTTGCGGTATTTCTATTGTGATTTTCTCGTTGATATTGGTGCATTCGCTAAATGGCGGCGATCCATTTACTTTGCGGTCTCTTCATCGTCAGCGTCGGAACCACTTTTGGGGTAACCATATTTAAGTCCGATGGGTCCTGGATCAATCCACATGCCTTCGGCGTCGATTTGCATTGTGCCCAGTGCCAGGTCGAGTTGGCCGCGAGCAATTTCGTACCCAACCCATACCCGTAAGATATTATCTTGAGCCCGCTGCAATCCTTGCAGTTGTTGGATAAGGTCACGAGCAACGGTAGGTGACAAGCGAGTGCCAGTTTCACCTGGTGGTTCTTGTAGTCGAGTCCGCACAAAGAGCACGCCACGAGCTGCCACTTGCAGTTGCTTGCGTTGTACTTCAAAGTTGATTTTTTGCATTTGGATATTGCGTAAAGCCGTTTTGAGTGCCAGATATTGGCCATTTTCGTAGTTGTAATACCCCCGTTTGGCCTGCTCATACTCAATTAAACTTTGACGATATGTATTACGTTCTCGCAATCGAGTGATCGGCGCGTCCCATTCAATACCAGCTCTTAGAGTTCCGGCAGTGTCACGAAACTTCAGCGGATTGTCGCCCGTGTTCCCGATGCCACCGTACAGGACGATATCAAGGTCACTTTCGAGATTGTCGGCGTTGAAGGAGATTAATCGCCATTGATCCATGATCCCGGCACGCTGGTTCATCCAATCCAAGCGATTTTTACTGGCCGTCTCATAGGCTTGTTCAACACTTAAGTCGACAGGTATCAAGGTAATGCTCTCAGCTCTAGCACTCGTTTGTACGAGGGACAATTCCAAGGCATCGTTGGATATTTTGATCAATAGTTCAGGCATAATGGAAATCACGGTCGCTTCAAGTTGTGTTAGCAACTCGTCTTCCTCCAAACCTTTTCCATTGGCCAATAGATCGTCAATCGCTTTGCCTAGGTTGTCATATACTGGTTGTACGGCCTTTAATCTGTCGGTGACATCCTTAACGTCATTTCGTAGCAGATCTGGAAGGTCGTCTAGGTAATCTGATTCCAGCAAATCGGTTTGCAAAGCGGTATCTGAAACTAAGTTATCTTCTTCAAGTGATATTTTGACCTGTTTAACAAACGCTTTCCGGTCTGGAATGATGCTTGCCAATTTATCGATATCGCTTCGCCCAGTTTGCAATCCTGTCGTGGAGATTTGCAGGTGGATGGCCACCATCTTGTCCGCTTCGTCTCGTAAGCCTTTTAACGCCGTTTCAATATCATCCGTCCAGGCAGTGCTAGTGCTCTGAGGAGCAATATTCATGCCAACAATCAAATCGCCGACTCGATTTTGAATGACAAGAATTTCATTTTGAAGATTTTGCATGTAGGGATCGATTAAATTGAAATCATTGAGTTCGTCGCCTGTGATGACAATTTGGATATCTGGTGGTAATCCAATTTCGCTGGTAAAGGTATCGCGTGTAGCGTTAAACGCGGATTCGGCTTGCATCAGGTCGCTGATAGCTTGATAGAACGAGGCACGTGTTTGTTGGACTTGGTTAAAGTCTGTGAATCCAGCTTCGAAGTAGGATTCAAATAATCGCAATGAGCTTTCTAGCGCGGTGATGTTGGCTCGTTGGTTGTTCAATTGCTGTAGAGTTTGCAACAATCCTAGATAACCACCGGCCGATCGAGGGATTCCTCCACCAGTACCACCGCCACCCCCGAGTCCGCCGAAGCCCCCGGAACCAACTCCGGTAAAGCCAGACAGACCAGAACCGCCAAACAGACCACCAATACGGCTGGCACTTTGGACACCCGAGTTGCCGGTAAGGATGTCTAGATAAAACCCTTTGCGGTATCGTTGGAAGTCTCGAATCTTGTACAGCATCTGACGTTCAGTACGAGTCAATCGTTCCAGAACCTTGTCTTTGCCACCTTGGCGAAGCAGCGGTTGCACAATATTAATATCAATGATTGATGTAGTGCTGTGAGTATTAGGGCCACTGAATTGCCACATCAGGCTATTAGCAAAATTAGCAACGAGGCTTGTACCCTTGGCATATTTTTGCCGCATTTGGATGCTGCGAGTTGCTAGTGTGAGATCACTGCGCGGAGAGCCGGCAACGGCAGCTCCGCGAGAACGATAGTTGCCGCCGTACCCACCGTAGAATTGAGTGTCAAATTCGAATCGTTCGGCACTCACGTCTAAGGCCGACATGTACATCGTTTCGAGTTGTCGTTGGTAAGCAGAGGAATGCAGCAATGCAAGTCGAACCGCGTCCTGACCATTAATGTGCAACTTGCCGTCTTCCGCGAGTGGCAAATGTTGCCGCCATTCTGGATTCTCAAAGTGTTCAAGCCGGCCGTCTTTTTCCCAGCCGTCGTAGCCCTCCATGCCATCGACCGATTTCATGAAAACACTTGCTGCTTCATCATCTGGCGGCATTGCTGGGTGATCAGGATCATCGACACTAAACATGCGACTCTGCTTGTTGATTTCAATCGTGAAGTCCTCCATGTTCCAGCGCGGGTCGTTTCCTTTTTCTTTGAGGATATATAGTGCTTCATGATCTGCTTGCTTACGATAAAAGGTACGACTACAGCCCAGTTGAAAAAGGAGCATCGTCAGTCCAGCCAAGGCAACTGTCTTCCAGGCAAATCGAACGATTGAGGAATAAAAAGCGACTTGTTTCATTTTTGATTACCAGTCGTATAATTGCGGTAGCTGCCTTGGTGAGGCGGATTGTGGGCGTTTAGGGACTATATTCCGGCTATGAAAGCTCTACCGAGCAATACCGGAATGGGTCGCAATAGACGTCGAATCGTTCAGAATCAGCAAATGCTTAAGGAAATATGCCGTAATACGTAAATATTGGTGTTTTACACCCCAGATTGGGATAACTGTCGCGCGATCTTAGGCAAGAATCCAATAAACAGCTTGCTTAGCGAGGGTCTGTTTTCTAGGATTGAGCTTAAGAAATACGTTAGCCTCATGTTCTCCCAGGGCTTTAATTGAGCTGTGGTAAACGCATGAAACTAGTAGAAACATTGCTTAATTCGGCTGTTGAGGTATTATTGGAGTACTTAAAAACTCGATAGAAGACTAGGTGACTAATTTTATTTAGGGCAGTGTATATAATAGAAGCACGTTTTTGTGATTCTATTAACTAGAGCCTCAATTTGGCTCTAGAAGGTTTTGTTTCACAGTAGAGAGAAGAATATCAATGGGCACAATAGAAATTGTCATAGTCGTTTACGGCTTGATCTTTACTGTCATGCTTTTTCTATCCATTAAGCAGTGGCGTTGGTTTCACATTTTCATGATGTTTTTGCTGTTGGGTGCAAACGTAGTATTATTTGCGTATGCAGGTCGCGTGTTGGAAGTTCGGCACGAGTGGACAAAGAAATACGAAGACAACATCGCCGCTCGAGCTCAAGCGGAAGAAGATTTGCAGGTATTGCTTCATGGCACAAAACCAGATGGTTCTATTGTCAGTGACACGAGTATTGCAGAATCGTTAATCGGCGTTCGACATGAATATCAGCGCACGTTGATGGGCCGAGGTCGAGTTTGGCGTAGCGTCAATTTGACCAGGATGCAACTTACCCCCAACATTGAAGATAGCAACACCAGCCTGCCACCCACCACTAACATCCTCAACAGCGTAGCAGAGGTGACATTGGCAGATGATCAACATGGTATTGAAGTGGGCAACCGGTTTTTGTTTTTCCGCGAAGCTGTTTTGCAAGATGCGGATGGCCAAGCCCAAAGCGTGCCAGCTGTCTATTTTGGCGAATACAATGTCGAAGCGGTCAACGGTGCGGTGATTACTCTCAAAAATGTGTTTTCACCTACCATCTTCAACCCTCAAGTCATGGTTGCTGGCGTCCCAATTTCGATGTACCAGAAAATGCCAACAGATGCACATGCTCCCTTTGCGATGAAACCAGCAGACAAATACAAGCAGCAAGCCTTGAGTTTTGAAGACAACACAGATCCGATGTTTGGGACGATGGATCCAGCTCACATCGACTTTATTTTTAATACCGTCACTAATCCACTGCAGCAGCAATTACAGCGGTATGACTTATCGGCAATGCTAGAGCGATTTAAAGCGGATGGTTCGCCGCTGGCGGACCGCGAAGCAAATCCACGAAATATTTGGTATAAGATTCGCTTTACACAAGACCACACATTGAACCAAAAGGTGAATGGCGACGACATCCAAGCTAACATTGTAGGTAGTGATTTCCGAGCGGGCGAAGCGGTCGTGCCAATGTTGCATCATTACACGCCGAGCGTAGTGAGTTACGACAGTGAATCGCAAGAAACAAGCTTGACTCCAGGTAGCAAAACCGATTCGATCACGTTCCAAGAAGACGAAATTATTTTTATTGCGGCTGCTGAAAAAATTGTGCAAGACACTCGTATTGTTCCAGTATCGATATTGGTGACGGGTGCCGAAGGTGTTGATCCGGTTGCCGAAAAGCTTATTGAATACTATGTCCGTCCAGTGCATAACTTCGCCGATATTTTTCATGGCTATCAAGCGCGGGTTGCTTCTCTCATTTATACCGACGGCAGTGCCTTGCACGACATCTCGCGGATTACGGAGTCACGTAACAAAGCGGCCACTCAAATCTTGTTTCGCAAGCAAGAAAAAAAGCGATTGGAATTGGATTTAGAGCTGTATCGTCGAGATGAAGTAGAAGCGGGAGAGTATGCCGGGCAGTTGTCTGCGGAAGTCGCTAAGTTGACGGCAGAGCTAGCAGCTATTTTCCAGCGCAATCAGGGTTATGCGGAACAGCTAGCCAAAGATCAAGCCGCCCTCGAAGCGGAAATCAATGCCAAGACGGCTGCTGCCACGGGAATTAATTCAGGGCAATAATCTCTTGAATAAACTGCCTTAGCGCCTCTATATTTTCTACGAGCTGTAGTAAAATTATTGTTATGGGCATCTACGACCGAGACTACTATCGCGGAGACGCGGATTCATCAACACCGGGTATGATGCGTGCTGCGCGTGCCATGTCCATGACGAACAAATTAGTCGTTGCCAATGTGGTTGTCTATATTTTGTGCTGGCTAGCGGGCAATAGTAATCCACAGCTTAACAGAGAAATATATGATGCCTTATCGATTGACTCGTCGTTTTTCACACACCCGTGGGAAATCTGGCGGTTAATCACCGCCGGGTTTATGCATGCAGCAGCTTGGGGACCGCACACCAACTCCGGCGTTATGCACATTGCGTTTAACATGTTCGGCTTGTGGATGTTCGGGCGGTTTGTGGAACAGCGGTATGGTGCTAAAGAGTTTCTCAGGTTCTATCTGTTGGCGATTATTGTGAGCAGTTTGATCTTTGCGGTAAGTTATTATTTTTTGGCATTGCCTGAGGGAGTCCCTGTTGTCCGCGCGGTAGGTGCATCGGGTGGTGTGGTAGCGGTTGTCATTCTGTATTGTTTTTTATATCCAAAAACCAAGCTATTGATGATGATGATTATCCCCGTAGATGCTTGGGTCGTGGGCCTCATGTATGTCGGCTATGACATTTTTTTGGCAGTGCGATCTACTACAGGTGAATCCACGGGAATCGCTTGGCAGGCCCATCTAGGAGGTGCTGCTTTTGCCGCGTTATACTTTAAATTGGGATGGAAGTTTAGCGGTCAGGGCAGGGCTAAGCGCAAACCGAAAACGAAACTCAAAATACATAAGCCAGTCACGGATGAGCTTAGTGCCGATGAGCAGTTAATTGCTCGAGGCGAGAAGATATTAGAACAAGTGCACCAGCGTGGTGAATCAAGTCTTTCAGCGAGACAACGCCAAACGCTACAGCGGTACAGTGAATTGATGCAGCAACGACAAGGGTAATTAATAATGACCAGTCGAGTAAATACGAGCACGCGTCGACATTGGTTGTCTTCACTCGGCGGTGGTCTTGGGGCATTAGCATTACGCGCGATGTGGGCGGATGAACTTGTCGCGAACGAGTCCAGCGAGCGTTCCCAACAAAAACCCAGTAGTTCCATTCAGCCACCGCGGGCATCTCGGGTGATTTGGTTGTTTATGCATGGCGGTCCTAGTCACGTTGATTTGTTTGATCCTAAGCCGGCACTTGTAAAATATGCAGGGCAGTCACTTCCGCAGTCCTTTGGAAATGTGATGACCCGTCGTGATGTATCTAAAAACCCACTTCTCGGACCGCTAAAGCCGTTCCGTAAACGAGGCAATTCGGGATTACAGATAAGTGATTTTTTACCTCATATAGCCAAGCATGCAGATCAATTGTGTGTTATCCGATCGATGCATGGTGACAGTGTTAATCATCCACAGTCCGTTTACCAAATGAACACCGGCAAAACCTTTATGGGGCATCCGAGCATTGGGAGTTGGGTGACGTATGGTCTTGGATCGTTGAACCAAAATTTACCAGCATTTGTTGTGCTGCCGGATCCGGGCGGTGGCCTCAAAGGGGGACCACCAGCTTGGGGTAGTGGGTATTTACCGGGAGTCTATCAGGGAGTGACAATGCGTAGTGGCGCAGCGCCGATTCTTGATCTGGCACCCCAAGCATCCGTTAGCTTAACTCAGCAACGCGGTTCATTAGAATTAATACAGCATCTCAACAAACAGTTTGTGAAGTCACACCCTAGTGAAAGTGCATTGCTGGCGCGGGTGCAAGCGTATGAGATGGCCTATCGGATGCAAACGGCGGCTCCCGACTTGGTTGATATTTCCCAAGAATCGCAATTGACGCACAAACTGTACGGGCTCGACAACAAGGCCACAGCTGAATTTGGTAGGCGATGTTTGTTGGCACGTCGGATGATCGAAAAAGGTGTACGGTTTGTCCAGGTCTATTCCGGTAATACCAAAGGCTGGGATGCCCATTCCGATGTGTTGTCCAATCATACTCAGTATTGTGAGCAGACGGATCTTCCCATAGCGGGACTGTTAACAGATTTAAAACAACGCGGATTGCTGGAAGACACATTAATTATCTGGGGCGGTGAGTTTGGCCGTATGCCGATGAGCGAGCAAGGCAAAGGCCGCGATCATAATCCTTGGGGGTATAGTAGTTGGTTGGCTGGAGCTGGGATTGAAGGAGGTCGCGCCATTGGTGCGACGGACGAAATTGGATTGCGAGCAGAGGTAGACAAAGTTCATGTCAGTGATTTTCATGCGACAATATTGCATCTGCTGGGCTTGGACCATGAAGAACTTTCCTTCTTTCATAATGGCTTAGAGCAGAGATTGACCGGTCCAGCACATCCCCAAGTGGTGAAAGCAATCTAATGCAGGCACACCCGTCAAATCTTAAATATTTGCTTGCATTGTTTTTGCTATTAGCCCCCGCAATGTTAGCGAGTCAAGAATCTGATCCTGCGGCAATTGAACCGGCAATTGGAGCGGCGGATCGAGAACATTGGGCATTCCAACCGGTTGCACGTCCATCGCTGCCCGTAGTTATTAGTTCAAAGTGGGCACAAAATCCGATTGATGTGTTTGTTCTGGCGGCTATGCAGCAGCACGGGCTGTCGCCCATGCCGCCCGCAAAACCATACGTGTTGCAGCGGCGAATGTCGTTAGATGTTTTGGGTACCGTTGGTGCTTATGAAAGCGAACCGCCAGAGAACCATCAACATACCGTTGAACAACTGTTGGCATCACCACTGTACGGTCAACGGCAGGCACAACTATGGTTGGACTTAGCAAGGTTCGCAGAAACTGACGGATTTGAACACGACCTTGTTCGAAAGGATGCTTGGAAATATCGTGATTGGGTGATCAATGCATTTAATCGAAATATACCGTATGACGAGTTTGTGACACTGCAACTTGCCGGTGACGAACTACCGCGTGACCAAGTTGATTCCACCGCGACGATGTTTTGTTTATCTGGGCCTGATATGCCCGATATCAACTCGCAAAATTTACGAAAACACGTACTGCTCAATGAAGTAACGGCGACAGTTGGAGCAGTATTTTTAGGTTTGCAAATTGGTTGCGCCCAGTGCCATGACCATAAATATGATCCCGTTAGCCAAGCAGATTTCTATCGTTTGCGGGCGCTGTTTCAACCAGGTATTCAAGTCAAACGCAATACGAGCATAGATGTTATGGTTGAGCCAGACATATCTGTGGAGGGCTACAATGCTGAACGCTCCTATATTATGGAACGTGGAGAACATGACCAGCAAGGAGCGCAAATTGAGCCAGCGTTTTTACGGATTATTGGTCAGTTGGCGAATTCTAAGATCGAGCCGACACCTACAAATACCTCCGGCCGGCGGTTGGCATTGAGCCGCTGGCTGATGGATACCAACAACCCGTTAACCGCTCGAGTCATCGTCAATAGAATTTGGCAGCAACACTTCGGACGGGGGCTGGTTGATACACCGTCAGATTTCGGACTGTTGGGGTCCGCTCCAACACACCCTCAATTGTTAGATTGGTTGGCGGCGGAATTAATATTTAACAAATGGGATTTGAAGGCAATTCACCGACTCATTTTGACAAGCGCGACTTATTGTCAGGCAAGTGTACCTCAAAATGCAACAAGGGTCGTGTCTGCAACTGCTTGGGAAAATAGAGAGCAAAGAGATCCACAGAACGAATATCTCACCAGATTTCCTATGCAGCGACTGTCGGGGGAAAATCTGCGTAATGCGATGCTGACGGTAGCGGGCGTCGCAAATAATGAAATGGGAGGTGCAGGTGTGCGACCTCCCATTCAAGCGGAACTTAAATCAACCTTACTGAAAGGTCATTGGGAACAATCACCAAGCGACGCCGATCATTACCGCCGTAGTATTTATGTGTTTGCGAGAAGAAATTTTAGATATCCGTTCTTTGCAACCTTTGATCGGCCCGCTGCTAACAATAGTTGTCCAGTGCGAAATAAATCAACAACGCCACTCCAAGCCTTGGTGCTGCTGAATTCACATTTGACCCTCGTTCTTTCACGCCAGATGGCAGGGGATATTTTAAAAAACACGGACTCCGACCAAGGGTTTATAAGAGAAGCGATACGTCGAGGGTTTGGCCGCGAGCCGGACAAATTGTTAATGCAAAAAGCTCAGAGCTTTCTGCAGAGTCAACGAAATCGAATAATTGAAGACGTTTCGGTTGGACGAGAATATGCTACGCCCATTCCCCGTCCAGTTGGAATAAACCAAGCTGACGCGTCAGTGTATACAGACCTTTGCCTGGTAATTTTTAACACCTTAGAATTTATGTATATCCAGTAATGAACACACTTGACCAAAACTCGAAAGCAGCTGCGATTATTATGGTCGCTGTGCTCTTATTCGGTCATGCTTGTAGCAGCCCTGCAGTCGCTGACGAATCAGCAGCGGCACTAAAAATTTTGCGGGTAAAATGCGGCAGTTGCCATAATGCTAAGAATCCCAAGGCTGAGTTGGATCTAACATCCCTGGCGGGCGTACTTGCCGGTGGTGAGTCGGGCCTGGTAATCGATAAAGACGCCGCTAATTCTTTGTTGTGGGAAATGGTGGATAGTGAAGCAATGCCACCGGAAGATTCTCCGCAGTTGACGGTCGCTGAAAAACAGACATTTTGGAAATGGTTAAGGTCCGAAGAGATTGCACAACACCTGCAGTCACAGCGTGTCAGTGATTCGCAGGTGTTACCAATCTTAGAGTTGCGATGTACTGTTTGCCACGGCAAGCGATTACAAGAGGGCGACTTGGACTTGCGGTCTCTCGAATCAATGTTAACGGGAGGTAAATCGGGGCCAGCATTAGTTGCAGGAAAACCGGCTGACAGCCTCTTACTCAAGAAAATTCACGCAGGTGAAATGCCTCCTAAACGTCGGATTGTGGAAGTTAGTATCCAGGTGATTACCGCCAGCGAGATTACACTTCTTGAACAATGGATTGAACAGGGCGCGATCGTAGATAGAGGTAAAGCGGATTCGGCAAGTTCGGTTGGGGCTCGGTTAGTTACCAATGACGACCGACAGTTTTGGTCGTTTGGTGAAGTTAAGCGTCCCGCTGTTCCAGGGTCGGTTGTTCCCGCAACGGACTCTGTAACTCAGCAAAATACAATTCTATACAATCCAATTGATGCATATATTCATCAACAATTGATCAAGCGCGATCTTGGTTTTTCTGAGCGAGCGACCCGATCGACACTCATACGCCGGCTCTTTCTAGATTTGCTAGGTGTTCCTCCATCCCCGCAACAAATCCTTGAATTTATCAATGACGCCGACCCAATCGCCTATGAGCGATTGGTTGATGAAGTCTTAGCTTCACCTGCCTATGGAGAACGCTGGGGCGGACTATGGCTTGACCTGGCAGGCTATGCGGACAGCGAAGGCATCCAAGAATCGGATCCCCCACGTCCATGGAATTACCTTTATCGTGATTATGTCATCAGCAGTTTCAACCAAGATAAACCGTACTCGGATTTCATTACTGAGCAATTAGCAGGCGACGAATTGGGAGATTATTCGGACGCCGATAATATCACCCCTGAAGTCTTTGATAATCTTGTCGCTACGGGATTTCTGCGACAAAGTTCCGACGGGACGTTTGCTAATATTACGGGATTTGTGCCCGACCGCCAGCGGTATATCAATAGTGTTATGGAAGTTTATAGTTCGGCCATTCTCGGGTTAACGATCAAGTGTGCGCGTTGTCATGCGCATAAATTTGATCCGATTCCTCAAGGCGATTACTATCGGTTGCTCGATGTATTCAAGGGCGCCCTCGATGAAAACCACTGGTATGCACCTCTGGAAAAGGGTACCGGCCGTCATAAACCGGCGAGGTACTTGCCGTTGATGAAGACCTCTGATCGCCTAGCGTTGGAGGAAAATAATAAAACTCTGCAGCGAGAAATAGATGCCTTGCAACGTGCGTTAACAAGCCGTGAAGAAACAGAGATAACCAAAGTTGCAGCCGCCAGGCTATTGGAAGTTCCGGTGAGTATTCGAATGGACGTGCAAAAGATGCTGGGCATTGCAAAAGAGCAGAGAAATAAGATTCAAACCTATCTCGCCGAGCGATTCGAAGAATATTTGACTGTAACGACGGCTGACGTTGATCTAGAGGACGAGGCGTTTGCTAAATATAGAGAAAACCAAACCAAGGCCATCCTGACGCTGAAAGCACAATTAAAGTCGCCGACAAAAATACGGGCCTTGTGGGATGCTGGTGACCCATCGGCGACCTATATATTAACCCGCGGCAATTATCTCACTCCGGCGAGGCGAGTAAACGCGGGAGTGCCATCCGTGTTGACTGATGGAAAAACGGAATTTGTCGTGCATCCTCTCACGACAGGTGACTCTGATGGTAAACGAACTGTTAGTACTGGCCGCCGCCTAGCCTTGGCGCGCTGGACGGTTCAACGAGAGCATCCATTGACGGCACGGGTCATGGTGAATCGCATCTGGAAGCATCATTTCGCAAAAGGTTTAGTAACCACGCTAGAGAACTTTGGGCGCGCTGGCGCTCGGCCCTCACATCCTCAACTGTTGGATTGGCTGTCCGCCGAGTTTATGGAAAACGGTTGGAGTGTCAAACGCATTCATTACCTGATCGTAACGAGCCGAACATATCAACAATCGTCGAGCATCAACAACCGGCACCTAGTGCAAGATCCCGAGAACATCTGGTTAGCACGGATGCCAATGAGACGATTAGATGCCGAAATGGTGCGGGATAGCCTTTTGGCAATAGCGAACGTGTTATCGCTGCAACCCTTTGGGCCAGCTGATGGCGTGACATCCAGGGCGGACGGGCTCGTTGTCTCCAAGGACACTCAGGGTGGGTGGCGACGTAGTATCTACGTGTTGCATCGACGGACAACGATGCCAACATTGCTGGTTAATTTTGATCGACCACGGATGAGTCCTAATTGCATTGAAAGAACGGAATCGACAGTAGCACCTCAGGCTCTACACCTGATGAACGACAAGCAGATACATCACTGGACGGAGTTGTTTGCGGAGCGAGTACAAGCATCCGCGGGAAATGATAGCGTACAGCGAATCACCTATGCATATTTATGCGCGACTGGACGTGAGCCCACTGATACAGAAATGAAAGTGGCAAGTTTGTTCTTGGAAAAATTGGTAGAACAATGGCAAAGTGAGCAACCCGCTGACGCAGCAGATAAAGCATTGGTAAATCTCTGCCATGCATTAATTAATTCGGCAGCCTTTTTGTATGTTGATTAAGAACGACTGATTTAATGAGAATAAATGGATAGATGATAGACCAGCCAATAACTCGCCGAAACTGGATGCAGCGTACTGCCGCTGGTCTCAAGGCTGCTGCGCTGACGAGTATCTTTTCTACCGATCTTTATGGCGAACAGCCTCAAAACAGAGTCAAACATCGTGGCTCTCTTGGTCAGCAGCAACGCGCGACGCAGCGGGCTGCTCCGGCTCAATCGGTGATTCATCTGTTTATGAACGGTGGCCCGAGCCAAATGGATTTATTTGATCCTAAGCCAGAGCTAAACAAACGTCACGGCGAATCGTATTTTGATGAGCTAGCTAGCGAGGTAGAAAATCCAGCCGCAGCAGGAGCTTTGATGAAGGCACCCTATCGATTTGCTCAACATGGTGAAGCGGGTCATTGGATTTCAAATGTATTACCGCATTTATCGACATGTGCGGATGACTTAGCTGTTATCAAATCTATGTATACGACCAACTTAACACATGAGCCGGCGTTGTTTAAAATCCATGGTGGTCAAGAAATGCCTGGATTGCCCGCCATGGGATCATGGGTGTCTTATGGACTCGGAACCGAAAATCAAAACTTGCCCGCCTACGTGGTGTTGGATGATCCGCTGGGGTTGCCGGTAAACCAAACACAGAATTGGCAGGCTGGGTATTTACCACCGACCTTTCAGGGCACTCGTTTTCGCAGTACCGGATCGCCCGTGTTGAATCTTGAGCGAGCGTTTGAGGAGCCGGACCAGGTAACGGAGTTGGAACGAGATTTAATTGCTGGATTAGATCGCATTCACTTGGAGAATCGACCGGGGCAATTGCAACTTGACGCGCGGATTGCGAGTTACGAATTAGCCGCAAGAATGCAACTGGCGGCTACGGATGTATTGGACATTACCCAAGAGACCAAGGCTACTTTAGCAATGTATGGTATTGGCGAGGAACCGACTGATTCCTATGGCCGGCGGTGCCTGTATGCGCGGCGACTGGTGGAACGAGGAGTTCGATTTGTTCAGCTGTTTATTAATTTCCAGATTTGGGATAATCATACAGAGCTAGAGAAGGGCTGTCGTACAGCATGTGAGCGGACCGATTTACCGATTGCGGGGTTGCTTAAAGATCTGAAGCAGCGGGGCTTGTTGGATTCGACGTTAGTGGTTTGGGGAGGCGAATTTGGTCGCTTGCCGATTGCTCAATTGCCGAGTGACAAAAATGTTGCTAATGCTGGGCGAGATCATAACAAGAACGCCATGATCACTTGGATGGCCGGCGGTGGAGTGCAGGGTGGGGTAACCGTTGGCGCGACGGACGATCTAGGATTTGCCGCCGTCGAGAATCGGATCACGGTTGCCGATTGGCACGCTACGATCTTGCACCAATTAGGTTTGGAATATGAACACCTTTACTTCGAGCGCAATGGCCTCAAGGATCGCTTGACCGGTGTTGAAGAAGCCAGAATCATTAGCGAAATCCTGACCACCAATTAACCACCACCTTACTTTTCAGTGCTACCGACTGCGGGGTGGGTAAAGTCGTTGTACAGTTCAGTCATCTTAGCGGCGTTGACTTTGCCTTGATGCACGACCATTCGATACTTGGTGACAAGAGGTTTGTCAGGTTCAATTTTGTAGTCGCCTAACACCATCGGCGCCCAACAAAAATAAGGCATGGAGGGATGTAAGCGGACTGGCTGTGGAAAACGATAGTTATCGGGGTGGTTGAGCACGGTAATTCCTGCTTGCTTACCGTTCGAGACTGGACCGTGAATGTTAACCCATTTGGGTCGAGTGTGATTTCCGGCGTCACGTTTTTTGCCTTCACTTGTCAGAAACCCAGCACCTGCGGTAGCTTTCACCCAGTTACGACGACCGCGGATTGCCCAACCCCCGTAATGATATTCTTGCAATACCAAAGGATCGTCGGTCGCGCATTTCTGAGTCGAAGTGAAATCAATCAAAAACAACTCGTCTTGTTGATAGACAACAACCTTCCATATTTCTGTGAGCGCGGTGGCGGTTTTGTCTGTGTCTAGAAAGGCGAGGTGATGTAGCTCGGCAGTAAAACCCCCGAACACAGGTCCGGTAACAGTTCCTACTAAATTTGCATGAGTTACATTCCCCTGTTTTGCGGCCTGGTTCCAAAAGTCCACCGCCTGACCACGGAAAGTAGTTTTTGTGTAGGGGAACATGACACCATGTTGATGCATGTGATCTGGTGGAAAGTCGTCCGTTAGAACATTGCCTTGTGGGTCGAATATGGGGTGGATGAATCCAGAGCGAGCGTAGTGCGGCTTGGTTTCGTCAGGACTGGGGCGAATCGCCATGTTATATTCCAGCACCGGTAACTCTCCGACGGTGATTTTGATGGCGTCGTTGGTATTGGTAGCTCGGACCCGCGGAATCCGCTTTGGAAATCCATCCACAAGGACTAAGCGGTAGCTACGAGATTGTCCTGAATATAGTGGCTGCTCTAGCATCCAGCGGACGACGGGAGCGTCGCCACTGTAATCGGATTGAGTAGGCACTCGTTCATTCGTGTCCTTGGAAATGAGAATGAACGGATGACCCTTGGGAACGCTGTCCGGAATTGGTGACTGCACCGGTACCCCGACTCGGTCATATAAACCCGCGTCTATCTTAATGGTACGGTCTTGGGCACAGACAGAAATCGATTGCGAGAGCAACAAGAATATGATAATTGAAAATCTAAATTGCATTCTGTCTCCCCCTCATAAACAATGTCTAGGATGTTAGGCTATATCAGTGGCAATCTCTACAGGATACAATAAAAGAAGTTGGATGAGCATCCAATCAGTAATTAAGAAAGGAATTTTCAAATGTTGAATAAATATAATAAATTGGTATTAACGGCGCTGGCGGTAACGATATGTTTCGCTTGTCAGAACGACCAAAAAGTTCAAGCAGCGGATGAAGTGCCCGCGGCATTAAATTACACAGCCAAAGACATCGATGGCAAAGACGTGAAGCTTGCGAAATATGAAGGCCGCGTGTTATTAGTTGTCAATTTGGCAAGTCGCTGAGGTCGTACTCCGCAATACCTGCAGTTGCAGGCACTTCATGCTAAATACAATACCAAAGGTCTTTCGGTTTTAGGATTTCCTTGTAATCAGTTTAATTTTCAGGAACCCGGCACAGATGCTGAGATCAAAGAATTCTGTACGGCTAAATATTCCGTCGCTTTCGATTTATTTTCAAAAATCAATGTAAATGGCGACCAAGCCCATGGGTTCTATAAGCACTTAACGGCTCAAAACACTTCTCCAAAATCAACGGGTAAGATTGCGTGGAATTTTGAAAAGTTTTTAATAGATCGTTCCGGTACAGTGATTGCTCGATTCGATGGAAAAGTGAAACCAAATTCCGCTGAGTTAGTGAAATTGATTGAACAACACTTGGCAAAATAAGCCAGCCTGTGACTAATTGTGACATGGTAAATGACCACAGCCGTTGCTGCTCATTGCGAGTAGTCAACGGCTGTGTTACTAAATGGACTATCAAGGAATCTAACTAGAGTAACTGAGAGTAACTGTGAGCAACGAAGTTCAAGCATTAATAACGATTATTAAGCAAGCATCTGAACAATCACCCGCTGCGCAGAGTTGGCCTGTTGCCGTGGATACCTGGTTCGCTTATTGTGATGCCCCTGAGATGAGTCTGTTATTCCAGGAATTATTGCAACTCGACGTGCCACTTGACGAAGGGTCTCAAGCTGCGTGGGGCAAGCTGCTCGAACAGTTTATTGATTTACAACGGCGGTCGTCGGCATTTGCAGGCGCAGATTCATCACCAGAGCACAATGAATTGCCAGCGCGTCAGGATTTGATAGAGCTTTATAGCTTTTTGGGTACAGAGAGTCGTATTCGTCACCAGATACTACTGTTGCTGGCAACGCGTGCCGATGATGCCAGCACGGAAGCGGTTGTTTCGTTGTTGATTAATGATCCACCGTTAGAGGTTGCGGGGTTTGCGATTGCGCTGAGTCCCTATTTACAACGCGACACGAATTGGGATCTGTTGTTCCCAGCGTTGTTTCAGGCACTACGACATCCCGTTGCCGCCGCGGCGGTGCTTGATCTCGCAAATTACTTGTGCCGAAATTCCAAATTAACGCCCCACGCTGCCACTCCAATTAGTGCTCAGTTGGTCCAATTGTTAACCGGTGTGGTCGAACAATTAAGCATGATTGAGGATGGCTCAATCAGCAAGCAGCATGCCGAATTGACAGCCCCAGAAATTGCCGAGCAGGTCAACCAGGGTGTTTCATTGGCAGTCTCACTGTGCGACGCGTTGGCTCTAGTGGGTGACCCTGAATTATCATCAGCAGTATTTCAAGCGATGAATCTCGGTCATCGGCGGGTCCAAGTTGAAGCGGCAGCGGCGCTGATAAAACTCGAACAGGACGCGGGAAGACAGCGTCTGATAACGTTAGCAGAGGAACCGGCGATTCGTATTCGAGTATTGAAATATGCCGAAGAATTGTCAGTCATCGATGAGGTCGATGAGCAATATACAACGCCGACTGCTCGAGCTGAGGGTGAGCTAGCACTATATCTGGCACAACCCCACATCATGGGCCTACCTCCTGCTCGATTGGAATTATACGACGAAGCGGAGATGTATTGGCCAGGATTTGATGAGCAGCAAACTTGTTTTTTGTTTCGTTATGAATATTTGTTAGGTGATGAACCGTTGATGAATATCGCAATCGCCACGCCCGAGGTGCAAAGCGTTACCGCGGATCTAACGCACTGCAGCCCGGAAGATATTTATGCATTGTTTGCGGCGGAAGGAATCACGCATGATGAAATATTTGAGATGGATGCGAACGACTTAGATAGCCAAGCGGAAATCGACATCGCGCGATTACAACGCCGCGCGCACGACCGAGGATATGAGCAGATACAGCTGATTCAGTTGGGCTTTTTCTTTGGAGATCGTGTGTTGTCGGCCGAAGCCACTCGCGCAGGCGTAGCTGGAATCGTCGTTGTTGATGCCGCTGATGATGTTTGGTTTGCCCAACAAAATTCTCAACGACCATTAACAGCGCAAGATGCGTACAATATTTACAAAGGCCGAAAGTTATTAGCGACATTTAATCCGGAACTAGATTCACAGCGGGAAACCGCTCCAGAAAGCAATAGTGATGACAGCGCCTGATTTATCACCCGCATCTTCGACCCCGCCACCGTCGCCACCGTCGACCGGATTAGGAACTCGTCGGACGCTGTACTATCTGGCTGGGTTGATGATGGTGTTGCTGGTCATGGTAATTTTGACAGCCCCCGACCCAGTAACGTCGAAGTTCATGGGGCAGCGAATTACATTTCGAGGTGTTAGCTTGAGTCCGGATTCTGGGATTAAGGATTTTGACCTTGAAGCACATCGCGGAAAAGTTGTGCTCATCAATTTTTGGGCGACCTATTGTCCTTATTGTCTTGAAGAGATGCCCCAATTGCAGCGTATTTATAGGGACCTGCAACATGATGATTTTGTGGTTATTGGTGTCAGCAGTGATGCGCGACATATTTTAGAGGTTTTTTTGACCAAACAGAGCCAGCCGTGGGATAATATTTTCGGCGACGATGCGGGGCGTCTGGGTAAGAAGTTTGATGTAAATACCATCCCACGAGCCTTCTTAATTAATCGCGCAGGCGTTCTTGTTGCCGTGGGAAATGGGGTTGAGTCGATGCAAAACAAAATATATGCGCTTGTTCGTAACGACTCTTAGGGTTTGCCGTTAACAGAACTGGCATAAACGGTTAGTTTATGGGTAGCTAAATAAACGAAAACAGTAAAAGGAATCAGGTTTAGAATGGATATTGATGGTGGTGCGCAGACGGACCAAACAAACGAAACAGTAAGTGAAGGCAACGCAAGTAACCCCAGCAACGAAAGTAACCCAAGTACCGTAGGTGAGCCGCAAATAGGTTTTGCTGATATGGATCTTAGTCGCGACATGCGGCGTTCGCTAGAGCGAGCTGGTTATGAAGAGCCATCTCCGGTTCAAATGGGCGTTATTCCTCCTGCGCTGGATGGACAGGATGTAATGGGGCAAGCCCAAACGGGTACTGGTAAAACCGCTGCATTTGCGATCCCTATTCTCGAGCAACTGGCTTCGCCGCAAGAGATCGCGGGTGTGCAAGCTCTTATATTGGTACCGACAAGAGAGTTAGCCGGACAGGTTCGCGAAGAATTTGAAAAACTTGCTTACTACATGGATATCAAAACGACCGCTGTTTACGGCGGCCATCCGATCAAGAAGCAAATCGAAGTGTTGCAGAATGGCGTGCAGGTTGTGGTGGGAACACCTGGTCGAGTGATCGACCATATCAACCGCGGCACGTTGAATCTACATGAGGCATGGTGTGTCGTGCTTGATGAAGCAGACCGCATGCTCGATATTGGTTTCCGTCCGGATATTGAAAAAATACTGCGCGCAGTCACGCGCAAAGACCGTCAGACATTATTACTGAGTGCGACAGTTCCGCCTTCGATTCAACGCTTGGCGACGCAATATATGTACAAGCCGATCATGTTGGATTTTTCGACCACGAACGTATCGGCCGATACAATCGATCAATTTTATTTTACGGTGGATCGCAAGCGCAAATTCTCTTTGCTGAAGCGCTTGATACAACGTGAACAACCACATCAAGCCATTGTTTTTTGTCGCACAAAACGAGGAACCGATCGCATTGCCCAGCAACTGGCCGAGACCTTTGAAAACGTGGGCTGTATTCATGGCGATATGAACCAATCGGCGCGTGATCGTGTGATGAAGCAATTTCGAAATGAAACGTTAAAGGTGCTCGTGGCAACAGATGTTGTCGGACGAGGCATCGATGTAACGAGCATTTCGCACATCATCAATTTTGACACACCCGAAGATTGTGATGACTATGTACATCGCATTGGTCGAACTGGCCGGATGGGTCGTGAAGGTGTGGCATATACGTTTGTCTCGGACGATGAAGGCGAGTTGTTGACGAAGATTGAGGTGCGGATCAATCGCTTGTTGGAACAGGACGCGATAGAAGGTTTTGAATTAAAAGTGGAAACACCGGTTGAGTATAAAAAAGAACGGGTCGCTGCGGTTGCGGCGATGCGTGGTCGAGGACCAGCGAAACATCGCCGGAGACTGTAATGATGCGCAGTTCACAGAATAGATTCATCATGGGCCCTGTGGCCTGCTGTTGCTTACTATTGGTGAGTTGCTCGTCGCGTGAAGCCGCACAATCCGATAATCCGGTGGCGAAACAAAATGGTACAACGTCAACGAAGCCTGTGCAACAACAGGCGCTAACTCCGCGGCCAACACATCCGTCCCAACCTCCATCCCCAGTTGTCGTAAGTCCTGACGAACAAACCAAACCGGCTATGCAGCCGTTGCCAATACAGATCGACGGACCCGCCGCCGCTGCTCGTAAAAATCCGTTGGACCCGGAGAAGATTCTCGCGCAGGGTATTCGAACGATACAGGGCAAACATCTAACGCTTTACACCGATCTGCCCGCGAGCGCGGATATTCAGGGCTTGCCTAAAATCGTTGAATTGGCGATTCCGCAATGGTGTGAGTATTTCAACATTGCTGCCGAGAAAATGACGGCTTGGAAAGTATCGGTCTGTTTAATACAAGATCGTAAGAAATTTGATGCAGCTGGCTTGATACCCGCAACATTGCCCAGCTTTGATCATGGATATGCGTTTGGCGACAGGTTGTTTATCAATGAACAACCGAGTGCCTACTATCGTCGTCACTTACTGCTGCATGAAGCTACGCATGCGTTCATGTTCGAAAACTTTTCGAGTGCTGGACCACCTTGGTACATGGAGGGCATGGCTGAATTCTTAGCCACGCATACTTGGGACGGCACACAACTTCAGCTGCGGCAGATGCCAAAAACGAAAGAAGACGTTCCTTATTGGGGCAGAATCAAAATCATCAAAGACCAAGTTGCTGAGAAAAAAGGGTTGATGATCCAAGAGATCATGAATTTTGGTAGTGATGCTAAGTTGCGATTGGATGCTTACGCTTGGAGTTGGGCGGCTTGTAGTTTTCTAGATACTCATCCCGCCTTTCAAAAGACGTTTCGGGAACATTTGAAGAACATCGGAGACAGTTCGCCTGAGTTTTCGTTGGACTTGGTAAAAGCCTATGGTGAGCAATGGTTTCAGGTCCGTCAGCAGTGGCAAGTATTTGTGATGAATATGGAATATGGATTTGATATTGCACGAGAATCCATTGATGTTGTCGAGGTTCGCCCACTTGGATTAGCGGCCGAAGTAATTCCGGTTCGCGCCGATCGTGGTTGGCAGTCTACGGGTTTGCGAGTTACCGCAGGAATGAAATTGGCGATTACGGCCACGGGACGATTTGTTATTCACCGTGAAGACTCTGCCGAGCAGCCGCAGGGTGTGCCCTGGGAAAGTGAAGCGGGAGGGATTACGATACGCTATCATCGGGGACAGCCGTTGGGAAAATTATTGATTGCACTCGATGAACCACAACAACTTGGCGAAACTGGTTTAGCTAATTATCGCGCTGTTGGAGAAGGTGGAGATATTATGATTCCGTCGAATGGAGTGCTTTATTTTCGAGTGAACGATTCACCGGCCGAACTAGCAGCGAATGAAGGTGCATTGCAAGTAACCGTGCAGCAAATCGCAGATTAGGCACCATTTCTAGCGTTGTCTGATTGACGAAATAGTGTTGGGCTTCCACAATTTTTAGTTAACCGTAAATTATTTTTTATTTAACGCATTTGGAACTGCACTCAATTAACCCATTGGGCGCCGACAAGAAGGAAGTGAACAAACGAATGAGCGTAATGCAAACGCAAGACCCCGCCGTTTTTGAGAGTATTGAACAGGAACGCAGTCGCCAACGATGTGGACTGGAGATGATTGCCAGCGAGAATTACACGAGTCGAGCTGTGATGGAAGCGTGCGGCAGTGTGTTGACCAATAAATACGCAGAAGGATATCCAGGTCGCCGATATTATGGAGGCTGTGAACATGTTGATACCACGGAATCAATAGCGATTGCCCGCGCCAAAGAATTGTTTGGTAGCGACTCAGTCAATGTTCAAGCGCACTCGGGCTCCCAAGCCAATATGGCCGTTTATTTGTCGTGCTTAGAGTATGGCGATTGTGTGATGGGCTTGGATCTCGCTCACGGTGGTCACTTGACGCACGGTATGCATCTCAATATTTCCGGCATTCTCTACGACTTTGTGAGTTACGGAGTAGACCCAGAGACGCACCGTTTAGATATGGATCAAGTGGCAAAGTTAGCGAAAGAGCACAAACCAAAATTGATCGTGGCTGGTGCCAGTGCTTATCCGCGAGAAATGCCCCATGATGAATTTGCACAGATTGCGGAAGATGTTGGAGCGTTGTTGTTTGTGGACATGGCCCATTATGCGGGACTTGTCGCAGCCGGTGTCCATCATAATCCAGTCGAGTGTGCAGACTTTGTGACGACGACGACACACAAGACTTTACGAGGCCCTCGCGGCGGGATGGTGATGTGTAAAGACGAACATACCAAGGCGATCAATCGTAGTATTTTCCCTGGCTTGCAAGGTGGTCCGTTGATGCACATCATTGCTGGTAAAGCGATTTGTTTTGGCGAGGCGTTAACGGATGAATTTAAACAATATGGCCAACAGACCGTCGATAATGCGAAAACGCTCGCGGCTGCCTTACAAGCTGGCGGTATGAAGTTGGTCAGTCGTGGAACGGATAACCACTTGATGCTGCTCGATGTAGCTCAGTCGCTCGGCATGGGCGGTAAACTTGCCGAAGCCGTATTGGAACAATGTGGAATTACGGTCAACAAGAATATGATCCCCTTTGATGAACGAAAACCGAATGACCCATCAGGGATTCGTATTGGTACGCCAGCGTTAACGACTCGAAAAATGGGCTCCGATGAAATGAACTCCATTGCGAACTGGATGATAAGCGGCTTGCAAGCTCCAGAAGATACCGCGCTGCATGTATCGATTCAGCAGCAAATTCGTGAGTTATGCGAGCAGTTTCCAGTTCCTGAAGACAGGTAATCTCTACATAATGCAGAAGAGCCTTTTTGGTTTCCTAACGATTTGTTGTACGATATATGTAGAACGACAGGTAGGATACTTGGCCACATAGGTATAATGCATTAAGCGGTTTGAAGTTCTTCAACGATTGCAGCGAGAACTCCTACGGTAATTCTAAATAGGGTAAACAAGTAAGCGATGTCAGATAAGAATAGAATTTTAATTGCCGACGACAACCAAGCGAATTGCGAATTGTTAGACGCTTATTTGTCCGAATTGGATTGCGAGATTGATTTTGCCGTCGATGGACAGGATACGCTTGATAAGGTTGCGTCGTTTAATCCAGATTTGATATTGCTGGACGTAATGATGCCCAAATTCAATGGATTTGAAGTTTGTGAACAGATCAAAGCGGCTCCGACCACGGCTACGATTATGGTTCTGATGGTGACAGCGTTAAATGAACGGGGTGATATTGAACGTGCCGTGAAGGCGGGAACGGATGACTTCTTGTCTAAGCCAGTCAATCAAGTTGAGCTGTTAAAGCGAGTGGAGAACATGTTAAAGTTAAAAGATGTCACTGACGAGGTCGAGCGATTACGCAAGTATATCGAGGAGATGGAACAGTAGATTTGCTGCGAAGTTGGAATTGCACGTTGACCCCATTCTATTGTTCGCTGAATCAAAACCAGATGAAGAGCGTGTTATGCCAGTTATCAGACCCACTCCCGCAAATCTAGCCAAGCTTGTCAGCAGCGATCACCGCCGCAGATTTTCTTTGTGTTTGATTTGCATTACGTGTTTTGCATCGATATTCGTGCTTTGCTCGCAAACTGCTCGCGCTGCTCAAGACAGTCCCGCATTGCGACAGAAACGTATTGGGGTTTTGATTGAGCAATTAGGCAATGATGATTTCACGACTCGAGAAGTTGCACAAGGCAAATTGCTTGAACAGGGGTTATACGCTTTTGATAAATTACATCTTGCTCAACATCATGATGACATTGAGATATCCAAGCGGGCGATGTTTCTGATTGGCAGTATTCGCATTCCGTGGACTGTGCGTACCGATGGTCCCGAAGTGCGTGTGATCTTGAGTGGATACGCAGACAAAAACAGCGAAGATCGCAAGAGTCACATGCAACGTTTAGCTGCGCTGAATGATTACCTTGGCATAGCGGCGCTGAGTCGTATGGTGCGCTATGAATCATCGAATCGACTATCGCGCTTTGCCGCGCTGTTGATCATGAACCAAGTAGTCCCTACCGATGTTACCCGCAGCAAAGAGCTAGTTACAGAATTAGAAGGCTTGCATAGTGAGAGTAGCCGCGTGGGGGCACGGTGGGTTCAAGCATACGCGTTATCACTAAAATCTCCCCAGAAATCAGTTGACGCTTGGGATAAAATCACTCGTGACGAAGAAGTATTGTTAGCTACGTTTCCTAATCAATCTAGTCGCAGACTGCTGCGAAATTTATTGAGATGGCAATTTCAATTACTACAGGGCGTAGGTGACACGACAGCCGCAGCGCACGTTGCCCGCCGCAGCGTTAATTTATTGGATGGCTCTCGTGAGCAACTTATCGAAGCGATTGATTGGTTTGCCAGCCAAGAAAGTTGGGAATATGCTGGTTTAATCGAAGAGCGATTCCCGATTGAGTTTGGAGAATTACCAGAACTGTTGTATCGACTCGCGGAAGCTCACCTGTATGCAGAGAATCAAGAACTAGCGGCCCAGGCGGTGCGGCGGGCTATCGCAATAAAACCTGAAGATATCGTCGCTCATACCACCATGGCAGTCTGGTTAACAAGACACCATTTTTATGATTGGGCCATCGCTGAATATCAACAATGTACGGAGCAAGCAACGGTTGAGTCGGATATGGGTGTTCGTGTGCGGATTATTTTGGCGGAGTTGTTTCATGATTTGACGCGGGATGTGGAAGCGGCGGAGGCCTTGGTTGGGGTTATAAAAAACCGAGACAATAATGCTGTTGTAATGGCCGTGAAGCGATTTTATCCGAGTTTCGCGGCATTGGAATCGCGCTATATCTATTACCAAGCAAGTGCAGCTGCGAAGCGAGAAGATTTTTCACAGCAAAAAATATTGTTGGAAAAAGCGCTGAGTCTTGATCCGTATGATGGTGACGTACTCATCGCAGCATTTAAGTATGCCCAGACTGATGATAAGTGGCGGCAGGATACCCTGGCGAATATTGCGGCAGCGGCCGAGCATTATGCAAAAGAAGCTGATCAACTAGAGAAGAAAATTAAAACAACATTGGATCGTACCGCGAAAGCGCAAATGGCGTATGAATTGGCGCGCGCCTATAACCAATACGCTTGGGTCGTCGGCAATACGGTCGGCGATTTTGAGCAGGCGATTAAATTTAGTCGTAAGTCGCTAGACCTCCGAGGTTGGGCATTATCTGGATATCTTGATACATTGGGCCATGCGTACTACGGTGCGGGGAAATTTGAAGAGGCTGTGTTATGGCAAAGCAAGGCGGTGGAGCTGGACCCAGCGAGTCAGGTCATGAGTCGTAAGTTGAAGGTCTTTCAGGCGGCGTTGAAAAAGCAATCCGCGAATGACCGCGAATAAAAAGTTTTCGCAGACTGGCTTTGTTTTTGATGGCCACAAATCCTATAATGACGCGTACCTGTAATAGCTCACCGATGTCTCAGTGAATCAAATAGGATCTCAAAACGTGCTCTCCGTAAGACCAAAAGTTGCTGAACTTGCTTTCCAACTCTATGGTCGCTCATTGCATCCAGAATTATTTGATATCTTTGAGACTCGTTCCATTGAACGAGGTGATTATAAAGTAACAATCGCGATCACTCGCGATGGGCATGTGATTACGTTTGAACATAATAATGTGGTGTTGGCTGAAGTGGCTGCTGCTAGTACTCAACCCCTTCCTCGTCGACGACGATTGTTGTCACGTAAACTTGTAGGCGAGCAATGTGAATCATTGTCATGCAAAGGGGGCGTTCATTATCAAACGAGCTTCCAGTTGGAAGAAGTGTCGCCAGATATTTTTTGGAGCTTTCAACAGGAACTAGCTCGTGATAGCGAATTCAAGGGGATGGTACACGCGTTTAACAACAGTAACCGAGTACAAACCGGAGCGCTGAGTTATATCAATATAGAAACGCGACAAAATCGCTTGTTGGTGCAAGCGTTTCACACGTTTCCAGATGAATATGCCATCGTCAAGAGTCAGTCTGTTTTTACGATTTAGTACGATTTAGTACGACGGGCACGAAGACGAGTAGCAAGCCGATTGCACTAAGAAGCAGGCCACCCTTGGCCCAATTATAGAAGGCGCGTTGTTTTTTTTGTTCAACTAGAAAATCAACGGTTTGTTGTTCGCCAAGTCCACGCCCCACGATGACTGCGAAAATTTCAATGGATTCAAATGGTGGCATCTGATCGATGACAATATTGCCATATTCGTTTGCCGCGTCCGTCGTGTCGGTGGTGATTAGTTGTTTGCCAACAGAGTAGTTATATGCAGCGACAGTTAGGCCCACGGCAATAAATACAATTGCTAACGCGAAGATAGATCCACCCGTTGCGTTCCATTCACCCTGGGGTTTGTCGAGTTGGTCGTCGGCAAGTGGTAATTGTTTTACGTCTCGTAAATTAGGTACGGTGATGCGGGCACCACATGAACAAGTGAGTTGATCGCCCGCTTGGGCAACCTGCACTGGCATGTCGAGTCCGCATTCGCATGTTAATAGATAAGTGGACATAGAGAATTTAGGGGGTTGTAGTGTGTTAGTGGAATTAGTGATAGGTTCAATCGGAAGGGGCTGCCGAACCGCGAGCGGCCCACCATGGTAAGCTGATACCGCCATCAACGAGTAATGTAGCGCCGGTCATGTAAGGATTGGCGGGATCGCTCAGAAATACGATTGCTCGAGCGATTTCTTCTGGCGTTCCTAATCGGCCCATTGGAATTTTTGCGCCAGAGGTTCGGAGTGTTTCTTCGCTGGCAAATTTACGCTCGCCGGGAGTGTCAATCCAACCAGGCTGGATCATGTTGATGCGGATGCGATGCTCCGCTACTTCAATGGCAGCTGTCCGAGCCATATGCTCCAGTGCTGCTTTTGACATGTTGTAGGCCATCGCTTTAGGGGTTGGAATAAACGCATGGGGCGAGCTGACAAGTGTAATAATACCGCCATCACCTTGCGAAATCATTTGTTGTGTAGCGGCACGGGTAAGATAAAATGCTCCCCACATCGTTACGTCTACCGTGCGACGGAATCCTTCCATATCCGCTTGATAGAAATAGTCTCGGTCGCTGTAGGCCGCATTGCTGATGGCGATATCCAGGCGGCCGAACTCATCGACGCCACGCTGAATTAAAGACTCGACAGCCTCTTGGTCAGCCATGTCTGCATGATGTGCGATAGCCTTGCTGCCCGCCGCTTCGATCTGAGCTACAACTTCTTGGGCCGCGTCTTCACTTGAGCGGTAATTAACGACCACGTTTGCCCCAGATTCGCCGAATGCTAGTGCCGTTGCTCGCCCGATTCCTAAACTTGCGCCGGTAACGACGACTGTTTGATTTTTGAAAGTTGTTTCGGCCATTATCATTGTTGTAAGTTTAGTAGGTTTACATATAAGGATTGGATCAGGTACGTATTACGTAGTATCTGCTTAAAGTATGCCACCTAAAAGCAAACGCTGCCGGAAGAGTTGTTATTTTTTATCAATCAAAGTGTCTTTATCTGCTGAAAAAACATGCTCTTTATTTTTAATTTGACATGAATGCGACAAAGACAAAATAAAAGTTGTTTTTGGTGGCGGTTCGCGCTCGTAAAAACGTAGTAAAGGTACAGGGAGGAGGTATTTAAGAATACGTAATGAGGTAGGGTCATCGTTCAGAGTAGATTAGTTTTTTTGTTTATCTACTTGGATTATCAGAAATTCATTTGATTTGATACTAGACCCAGCGCCGTTGGTAGGTAAAATTAACCAAGTACAAAGCAAATACATGCGAGTACAGGTGTTAACTAGACTTTCTACATGGCTGTAGTAAGCAGGAACTCCAGCGTTTATTTCATGAGGATATGAAAGAGCGAACCTAGTTGTATCAGGGAAACTGTATTGACTAGGCAAGAACATGATACTGGGCAGTTGTTCAGTATTGGGATTTCTTGGGAGGGATTGAATGTCAAATTGGTTCGACTGGTCGTGTTGTTACGGTCACCGTTGAATCTCAATGGCAACAATTCAGATGGAAATTAAACCTCTAGTCGGCACTCGTTAAAACCCAATGGTACATTTATCCGTGTTCACAGTGAGCCAATGGCGAAACGCCAATGCCACATGCTTCGAACCAATGAGCCATTCAAGGTGCTGCAACTGAAAATAAGCCAAATATAGATTCAGCATCATCTTAAAGATTACCTTAAATACGTTATCCAAAAGTTGTTACTTTCCATCGTTATTAGTGAATACTAGCTATACATTGAACCTTAAGGTATTTCAGCACCAATTTTTGTTCTTTCGATACGAACAGAATTCGACCAACAATCCAACTACACTTTAATCTGCCAGGAATTAAAAGTATGAATGCGTATTCTTCACCTTTGGACGATTTCGAAGAAGATCCAGCACAGTCAAACACGACCGAAAACAGTGGTTTTCAAAATAGTGCGACAGGATCAACTGACAGTAAAACGGCAACGCCCTCATCAACGCATACTGAAATAGTTGAAGAAACGACTACGGTAGATCAACAGGAATCTTGGTCGGACGATCCGGTTCGTATGTATTTAACTCAAATGGGCGAAATTCCATTATTGACTCGCGTCGAAGAAATTCGACTGGCAAAACGTATTGAAGACACTCGCAGAGACTTCCGCGCTAAGCTTTTAGAAAGTGATTATGTTTTTCAAATGGCCTTCAAGGTGCTCGGTCGAGTACATCGAGGGGAACTGCCATTTGATCGAACTGTCCAAGTGTCAGTTACCGATCGGCTAGAAAAAGAACAAATTATTGGTCGCTTGCCAGGTAACCTTTCGACTCTAGGAAAACTTTCACGTCTCAACAAACGCGACTTCCACGTATCCGCCAACAAAAATTGTACCGCTGATGAACGCAGTCAGGCTTGGCAAAACCTAGGTCGCCGCCGCCGTCGTTGCGTTCGCCTAGTTGAAGAACTTGGCTTGCGGACACATCGCATCGAACCGATGATTCAAACTCTCGAAGATTTTAGTTGTTGCATTGATCAACTACAGCAAGACATTGAACAAGCCCGCGAAAACAAAGAACACCAGACCAAGCGAGACTTACAGGGCCAGTATCGTAATATTTTGTTAGCGATTCAAGAAACACCAACCAGCTTGCGAAATCGTGTGAGATACATCAAACGTGTTTACTCAATCTATCAGCAGGTCAAACGAGAATTGTCTGAAGGCAACTTGCGTTTGGTCGTCTCGATCGCCAAGAAATATCGCAACCGAGGATTAAGCTTCTTAGATCTCATCCAAGAAGGTAACGCTGGTTTGATGCGAGCGGTTGATAAGTTTGAATACCGACGTGGCTTCAAGTTCTGTACGTATGCAACTTGGTGGATTCGCCAAGCGATTACTCGCGCAGTTGCGGACCAAAGTCGTACTATTCGTATTCCTGTTCACATGGTGGAAACGATGTCACGCGTGCGAAACTGTTCGCGACAATTGTTGCAAGAACTAGGTCGTGAGCCAACACTCGAAGAAACAGCTCGTCGCAGTGAGACCACGGTGGATGAAGCTCGTCGTGTATTGGCGATGAGTCGTTATCCAATATCACTCGATCGACCTGTCGGCAATAGTGAAGACAGCCAATTTGGTGATTTACTGCCTGATGCCGGTGCGGAAAGTCCTGCGTCTGGTGCAGCTCAGGAAATGTTACGCAATCGTATCGGAAATGTTCTGAAAACACTGAGCTATCGCGAACGAGAAATCATCAAGCTTCGTTATGGGCTTGGTGACGGATACAGCTATACGCTGGAAGAAGTGGGGCATATTTTCAAGGTGACTCGCGAACGTATTCGCCAAATCGAAGCGAAGGCTGTGCGGAAGCTACAACAACCAAGCCGTAGCCAAGAACTAGTCGGATTTCTCGATTAGCGTGGCGGGCAAAAACAGCCGGTAGGACCTACTTCTATACCGCTTTTAAGATGGCATTAAAACGACGTCGGTTGTCTTGTCGGAAGCGGCGGCAGATGGTGACGAGTGCTTGGGGACTTTCATACCCCAGTAGTGATGCCAGCGTTGTGAGCACCAGCGGATCTTTAGGCAGGTCATGACGGGCTGAGGTATCCATCAAACGCAATCCAGCTTCGATTTCTCGCAGGAAAGTGTATGATTGGCTAAGTGCCTCTGCGTCTTCACGGCTCAGGCACCCCTGGTCAGCAAGTTGTTCCATTGCTGCCAATGTTCCGACTTGTAGAATCTCGCGATGTTGCGGTGCATGTTTGAGTTGCAACATTTGTACAATGGTTTCGACGTCCATTGTCCCGCCAAAATAACGCTTTAAGTTATGTTCAGCGGCGCCCTGTTCAGATTCGATCCTAAGATTATAGATATCCTGTTGCCAATTCTTTTTTCGCGGCATCGAGATAATGGTTTGATGAATTTGCGAGATGAGCGATTTGCTGCTGTTTGTTGCATCACTTGATTGGTAAACGACTCGTGAATTACAGAGCCGTAAAAAATGACTGACTTTGGCTTTGTCACTACCAAGGAATTTAACGAATTCGGAAATCTCAACGGCTAAAGAACCCGTGGGCGTCGTTGCCCGCAGCTTGCTATTCATTTCAAATAGTCGACCGTGAGGCCCAGAGCGAGTAACCGCTTTGAGGATACGTTTAGCAAGTTCATTAAAGAAATGGTGGTTGGATGTCGGTTTGATGCGATGGTCGCGATCTTGAGTGACGGTTGTGCCAGCAGCATCATACAAAAATAGAATTTCTGCATCGCTATGAAAATTAGGTTCGCGGCCTCCAAGTTTACCAATTGCGAGCATGAGAAAGGCCGCGGTCTGTCCAGCATGTGATCCGCCTTCGATCGTCGGGATACCGTACTTGCTCACTAATTGTTCATAATTGTCGCCGGCGACTTCCTCTAAACAAACATCCATGATGTCTGATAGTGATTGATGTGCCGCGGATAAACTGTCCTTGCCAAGGATGTCTCGGACTCCTACCCGCAAGTGTTGAGCATGCTTAAAAGTCTGCAATACATCAATGAGTGGGGAACCACCGAGTGATACGCTTTTTGTTAACTCGCTAAGAATGTTCTGCAACGATTCTTTGTTTGGTAGTTGATCTAGAATCAATGAATCCATCAGTTCATCGATCATCCCCGGATAGCTCGTTAAAATTCCAGTTAGGTAGGGACTTGTCGAACACAACTGCACATATAGTTGCAGCGTTGGTGGATTTAGTTGAAACAATTCCCAGAGCACTCCTTTGCCACCAAGGGATTCACTAACGGCACACAAATTGGCCAAAGTGGAATCTGGATTCGGAGTTTGAGCGATTGCTTCTAACAACTGGGGTGCGATTAACGCCAGAAAATGACGGCAGCGGCGAGTCGACAAGAAGGAAATGCGTTCGGTTGCTAGGTCCGTTAAATATTGATGCGCGAGTTGGACATTGCGGAAGTTATGTTTACCGAGCACTTCATTTAAGCGTTGATCAGACGGGTGAGGATCGAGCACAATATCCATTTCGGATGGCGTGTCGGGTTCTTGGTCAATGAAAGAATCATCCAATAAGCGGTTTAGAATCTTACGGCTTAGTGTGACAGCATGCCGCACATCATTTATAAATCGGTCATTTTGTTCGTCGTCGGTATACCCTAGGCTACTGGCGAGATGCTGGAGATGTTTGGAGTTTTGGGGCAAGGCCGTGGCATTGGAATCTGTGATAACCTGAAGTCGGTGTTGGATATGTTTCAGCGTCAAATACGAATCACGGAGTGCATTTTGTTCTTCAGCGGTAAGCAATTCGTTGTGGTGTAAGGCTTCGATGGCATGGATTGTTCCGGCCACACGAATGTTTGTAAAAGCGGCGCCATTGAGTAATTGAATAAACTGTATGACGGCGACAATGTCGGCTGTGGCTCCGGGCGTGGTCTGCATATCCAATGCTACGCTGGCGGTTCGGTCCGCTCGATAGAGCCGACGTTTTTGCGATCGCAATCCAGTCATGTCGGCACGACTTAGATAGCGGCGATAAATCCATTTGTTGATACGCCGCAAAAAGTCAGCACCTAATTCAGCATTGCCAACACAAGGGCGTGCTCCGATGAGTGCGCAGCGTTGCCATGTTCGGCCGGAAAAATCAAGATAACGAACGGCAGCATTGAGATTAATTGCTGGTGAGGAATTGTTATTGGATAGTGGGAAACTAACATCAACCTTAAACAGCGGTTCACCAGTGGATGCAGTTAACAACGCCAGCGTTTTGGCCAACACCTTATTAAGGACATCCGCAAAACCACTGTTGTCGGAGTTCGCAGTTGGTACTTTTGGCCCGTCATATAACATCATGATTTTTACCGTGTCGCCATAGCACATTTGATTGGCAGCGAGGTCTCCGAGGGCGATTACGGCGAATTGGTCTGTCAGGCTGGAGTCATTTGCTGCGGCGGTGCTACTTACGGCAACCTGAAACGCAGCTGCTAGTAGTCCTTCATACAAATAACTGGTTTGTTCTAGCACAGTATCCGGATTTTGTTTTCGCACGAGATCACCGTATGCAATTCGTAGCCACTCGCGATGAAGGATGCGTTGTAATTGACGCTTAACAGCGGCATCACCGGAAACACTCACTATTTCGTTAAGGATTTCATCGAGAATGATCCCGCGGTCGACACGCTGGCCATCCGTTATCCGTAGCAAGTCATAACACTCCGGCTCGTCAATCAAAAGTTGGCTAAGATGTTGACTGGCAGAGAAAATTGTAAGCAGCGTAACGAGCGCTTCAGTATCTCGTTCCCACAAAGCCCCTAGCGAGATTGGATTTCGAGACACACTGATAAAGTGTGCTAGTGCGTGCAGTGCTTGTTCCGGCTGTACTAGGGTTGGCAGAATTTGTTCGAGTTGAGTTAGCGTGACGCTCACTAGATCAATCGTCATGCCCGCTTCGTTTAACGCTAACAATGAGCGGAATGCCGTTGCGGTTTCCGTTACACCTAGATTGGCCAACCAGGCTTGAGCGGCCTTGGGTGAATCGAGTAATTCAATGACTTGTGCAACTTGCATGACATTATTCTATTGGATTTAGGTGAACAACGGGCTCAGCCTGTTCGGCATTTGCGTTGTTTTGAACGAATTGTTCTATTGGCTTGGACGGTTCAAGTTAGCGAACTGGGCACCGAGTTCATACCAATTAATAGCGGGGTCTAACGAACCTTGATAGGGTACGCTGGCGAGTACGGGAGGAAAACTACACCTCGTTATCTCTTCAAAATTGGTCGCTTGGCTAATATCGTCTGTCGGTAACGCCCGGCGGTTATTCAGAACCGTTCCCACTACCGGCAAACCATCTTCGAAGGCAGCGGCGGTAATAAGTGTTTGCAGTGTTTGGTTAATACAGCCGAGTTCGTTACTTGCTACGATGAGTAGTGGGTAGCCAAACTCATAGGCCAGATCAGCGACATAATCTTCATCACTGACAGGCGACATCAAACCACCAATACCTTCGACAACAACAAAGTCATAGTTGTCTCGCCAGTAGCTCAAGCCGGTCCGTAGTAATTCGGCATCGACTTGGCGGCCTTCTGCTTGAGCAGCTAGGTGTGGAGCTAATGGTGCAACAAATCGTTGCGGACAAACTTGCTCCAAGGAACCAGGCTGTCCGGCAGCCGCCCATAATTGCTGGGCGTCTGGGCTAAGATGCTCACCGTTTTCCAGCGGGCACTCACTGGCAGCTGGTTTATAAACGCCCACGCGGATTCCGCTACGAACTAATGCTTGGATGATAAGTGAGGCAATATAGGTTTTCCCAACTTCTGTGTTGGTACCTGTAATAAATAGACCTGGGGTAGCACGAGTCATGAGTTTGTCAGAGTTCGAGATATTCTTCGAGAGCTTCCCGCATCACATTCGGATCAGGGTCGACTTCGGTCCAGATTTTGAATCCAATGACAGCCTGATTTACGAGCATCGCCAATCCATCGAGCGTTTGACAACCGCGTTGTTCCGCATCGCGTAACAGTCGTGTTTGGGGTGGGTTAAAGACAACGTCAGCTACAACCATCGATGGTAGCAGAGTTTCAACATCCAAAGGAACCTTTGCTTCGGCATCGCCTAAACCAATGCTGGTTGCGTTAATTACGACTTGGACATCTTCATCGATTTCAAAATCACCGTCGAGTGTGACTAAATCGGCGCGGCAGTTAACGATTTGTTGCAGCACAGTAAGAAGTTCTTGGCCGCGGGACTCCGTGCGATTCACAATGGTGATACTAGCGGCGGCGGCGAGTCCCAACTCGACTGCAATCGCTCGAGCAGCGCCGCCAGCGCCCAAGATGACAATTTTTGCTTCTGCAGGATCGATGACTTCGCGCAGTGACTGCACAAAACCTTTGCCGTCGGTATTCTCACCGATCAGCTTCCCGTCAACTACATTGACGCAGTTGACGGCGCCCATTAATCGAGCCGCATCGCTGAGGTCATCGAGATATTCAATCACGGCCACTTTATGTGGAATCGTGAAATTACCGCCGCGAAACGACATTGCGCGGAAGCCTGCCATGGCATCGCCAAGATTTCCCGCGGGAACTTGAAGCGTTAAATATCGCCAATCAAGATTGCAAGCAACAAAGGCACGTTCCATCATGAATTGACTGGGATTTCCGGCAACCGGGTTTCCCATGCAACTAACAATATCCTGAATAGGTTTATCCACCACCGCGATATTCTCTCCGTTCGTGTTCAATCAAAGTTAATTGAAAGCATATTCTGTTGCTTCGTCTACTGTTAGTATTGTGGCGCAGCATACGTGTTTCTGCAATTGCAAACTAACGGTCAAATAATTGAGGAGGGCGTGGTTTAAATCAATCTGGAATGACGAGCTGGGGTTTGTTGTTAGGTGTAACTCCACCGCCGCGTCGTGCCTTGATACGCATGTAGGGAGCGGCAAAGTGACAACGGTCGCCAAAGCTACTGCGATCAGCATCTGGGTCCGCGTGAAAGGGTTCGATGAAATCTTCAATCACAAAGCCAGCTCGACACATTCCTCCCAAGATGTCCTCCCAGCGGTGGAGATACTCGTATGTCCCTTCTTCCCGCAGCCGTGAACCTTGACTTTGATTCATCGGTAACATTGGTAGCGGTCCAGAACGATAATAGGGTTGCTCTAACGTCCAACCATTTTCACTGCGTTGTAAACTTGTTTGCAAGCTTGTCGGTTGTTTATGTTGACTGATATAGATTCCACCGGAGCGTAGGACCCGAGCCACTTCCATAAAAACTGGAGCGATGTTGGGTAAATAGCAGGTGCTGACCGGTTGGATGACGATGTCAAATTCAGCGTTTGAAAAAACAGAGAGGTCATCCATGGAAGCTTCGACGACGCGCAAATCAAAACCTCTTTGCTGCGCGACTTGACGGTCAAGTTCGAGCATGGCAGGTGAAATATCGACGACGGTTACGTTCGCGCCGGCAGCGGCATAAATCGCACTCTGTCGACCTCCGCCAGCTGCCAAACAGAGCACTTGTTGATTGGCAATATTTCCGCCGAGCCAGCCCTGTGCGTGGATCGTGGCTAATGGGTCGTGTAGATCTTCATCTTTGGCGGGCTTCGTGAAGCACCGTTTACCGACAACCATTTTGTCCCAAGCCTTGCGATTGTGTTCACGTGCTAGTGCTTGTTCGACTTCTAAATCGTGCTTTAATTTACGGCTCATTTTTGTTTGCTTCCATCGTAAATGCTGCCATTTTCAAGTCGGTGAAAACGCTGTAGCCAATCAATCGCTGCTGCAGTAATACCCTCATGACCACCTTCAAATATAGTTACTCGACTTTGACCGGCGTAGCGGCGTAAATATATTTCACGATCCAAGGCAGCATCTTGCTCTTGATCCAGCGGCAACGGATTTTCTAGCCGTCCTTGCGGGGTACTTAGTTGTTTCATTTCATTAGCGGTAATCAGACGATCACCAGTTGCTGTGGCGATTTCATTGAAGGCCAGTAGTGAATGAGAAATGGGTACGCTACCGGTATGTCCATCGTGAATACCGGCAGCAATATCAAGCGGGACCTTGTAGGAGTGTTTTAGGAATGGCAGCGGCGATCGTTGACGGTATTGGGCATCAACTATAGCGCTGTCACCGGGTGCACCACCGCAACTCTTTCGCAGCATGGCTCCGTAGCGTGATTGTTCATGTAATGCGTGCCATTGGGCGAGGTCACTAATTCCAACCCAAGCACTGGCGGCTGTCCAAATCTGCGGATGACGACTCACCATCAACATCGTCATGTGTCCACCACCAGAGGCGCCGGTAAGATAGATGCGGGAATGGTCAACGCGATAGTTCTGTTTGGCCCAGACGACGGCGTCGAGAATATCTTGTTGTGCTAGCTCACTTCCACACGCAGCCGGAGTTTGATTGGGTCCACGAAAATGGGGGAACACATAGATCCATCCAAGCTTGGCCGCTTGTTTCTCGAGTTCGGGTTTGGCTTGTTCTAACCCCGCACTCCAACTATGAAGTGATATGAGTAACGGTATTTTGTCGACATTGTTGGACTTCTCGTAGCCACGGGGCAAAATGACGTAACAGGGCTGCTGGGTTTGATCGGCCGTGCTAGTAATCATGACTTTTATCTTCTTTTGCGCGAGATTGCTCTGAAGCGGAAAGTAGCACAGCAGTGCTGTAAAGATGGTTTTTAGTATCAGCTGGTGGAGCGGCATGTTAGTAATTTCACAGAGGTCCAAAAAAGGAGACAGAAACAGCACAGCATGTTTGACGGCATGGTTTTAGACAAACTATAATGTAGTCATAAACATTCGGGCATTTAATAAATGTCAACGCTGTTTATCCTACCTGTTTATGCCTTCCAAGGAAAATAGACCCTGCCAATGAAATGTTGCCGCACCCTATCGCAGACATTGAATTTAGTGAAAATAGCATTTTCTGTTATTGTTTTGACGGCTTGTTCACCCGCTTGGGCCGCGCCGGTTATCACCAGTGTTTCTCCACGGTCATTTCGTCCTGCTCAAACTACAGAAGTTACTCTTGTTGGAACAGAATTAACGTCGCCGTTAAATGCTTGGACTACTTTCGCCGCAGATGTCAAAGTGTTGGCTATTGCGGAGGGAACGGATGACAACAAGACGGCGAAATTGGCGATCACATTGACAGAAAAATCGGCGGTAGGTGTGGGCGGATTAGTTGTCTCCAATGCTACCGGCGTCTCACAACTGTTTTTGGTAATGGTCGATGATTTGCCAGCTACAACTGACGGCGGCAAAAACAATACTGCCGGTACTGCCCAAGGGGTGGACCAACCGACGAACATCATTGGAACGAGTAGTGGGACGACACACGATTACTATAGTTTTCAAGCTAAAGCCGCCGAAGTTATTAGCTTCGATGTATATGCCAGCCGCATCGGGTCTTCGATGGACCCTGTATTGAGGTTGCTGACAGCTGCTGGCGATGAACTTGCCTACGCGGATGACAGTGATGGCTTGAATTCGGATTGTCGATTTCGTCACCAATTTGCAACGGCGGGAACGTATATCATCGAAGTTGCAGATAGCGGATACAAATCTGGGCAACCCTATGCATTGCGAATCGGAAATTTTCCAATCGTGACAACCGCTTTCCCGCTGGGGATACAAACAGGGGTAGAAGCAGCTGTCGGCTTTACGGGGCCCTCTAGGGATGAAGCCCAAGTCTCATCGATTTATGAAAACGGAAATGCAGTTGGGACGTTATTGGCAGTTTCAGCTAGAGCTGCCAATAGTAATGCCTCAGGCATGGCACTCGCGATTGCTGTAGACGGCGTACAGGCTGTTGAACAAGAGCCTAACGATGAATTCAAACAGGCAACGCCGATTAGCTTGCCCGGTGGAGTGAGTGGCTTGTTGAATCAAGCGGGTGACGTTGACCTCTTTAAGTTTCAAGCGGAGAAGGGCAAGCGTTTGCGGTTTCGTGGCTACTCACGCAGTTTAGGATCCCCAGCAGTCGTAAAATATCGTGTGCTTAAAGTCGATGGAACTCAATTAGCAGCAGCGGCCGTCACCGATGAAGATGAATTTGTGCTGTCATGGGTTGTTCCGGAAACAGGCGAGTACTTATTAGAGGCAGTTGATTTGTTGCGACGAGGTGGAAACAACTTTGGCTATCTCATTACCGCCGAGCAAGGCAACTCGTTTTCTTTGTCACTTAAAAATGACAAAGCGACTAAGAACAAATATCTAGTCGATGCCAAACTCGGCGCGATTAGTTTTCCAGTGACTGTTGTTCGCGATGGTTATGATGGGCCGATAACGATAACGACAACGAACGATATCGCAGGTTTGCAGTGGTATCGGAATGTCATTGCTAAGGGCGCTAAAGCTGCAACGGTTGTTGTGCGATTTCCGGCGGACATCAAAGCGGGCGCACTAGTTAATTTCCAAATTGTGGGCGAAGCTGAGATTGATGGTCAGACGGTGCAAATTCCGCTGATGTCTCGCGATTGGATACGAACGCAATTCACCATGATGAGTCATCCTCCTTCTTATCTAAATCGATTGTTTCAATATGCGACCGTGGAATCGATTGCCGAGTTCTTTGAACCGGCGTTTACACCCGCTGTGGCCTATGTCCCGCGGGGTTCCAAAACAACGACTCTGACGATGACAACGAACAGCAAGTTGAAAGCATTCAAGGGTGCGCTGGTGCCATTTTATGGCGATATATCCGCCGGAGTGAGCGTGGCCGGAAAAGACAATAAAGGCACTCATACCATCACGGTTACCGTTGCTGAAGATCTCACGCCGGAGCAAGCTAAGGATAAATCATTCACCGTTCACGCGTTTGCTGAGCACGCTGGCCGAGGGCAAATGGTATCTCGCAAGGTAACGATCGAAGTGATCGACCCTATTACCGTGTCAGTGGAATTGGCCGCGGCAATCGCTGTTGGCCAAAGTCAGAAAATGAAAGTGGTCGTTGTGAGGGGGCCCGGTTCGAAGGCGGAAGCGGTAACAGTAGCAGTACAAGGTTTACCCGCAAACGTGACGGTGCCCAAGGAACTCACGATTGCCGCAGACAAATCAGAAATTGAAGTGGAAATCAAGGTGGCAGCAAATGCTGAAGTCGTAGCAATCCAAGATGTGCTTGTGACTGCTACGACAAAATATGCTGGCAAGGATGTTCAAGCCAGCAGTAACAAAATCGTTGTCCAAGTAAAGGCAGCAGAATGATTATGGAAAAACGAATGAAACATATTTATCAATTAAGATGGCTCGGTATGTTGACCGTCTTGTGTTTACTGTGTTTGCCCGCATCTGCGGCCAAAAAAGTCAAGCTATTACAGGTTGAGGTATTTCCGCCGGCGATCGTTTTAGATGGCGTTCGCGAAGAATCGCAATTGGTCATTACGGGGCACTATAGTGATGGTTCGATTCGAGACTTAACGCGGGAAGCAGAAATAACTTCTACGAATGAGCAGGTGGCTGTGATTCAAGGGTCGATTATTCTCCCCGTTGATAATGGCTCCGCGGACATCAATATCAAAGTGAAAGGCAAGAAAATTTCGACAACGGCTACGGTATCCAATCAAGATAAACCGCAACCGGTTTCGTTTTTATATGACACGCTTGCCGCCTTGAGCAAAAATAACTGTAATGCGGGCGCTTGCCATGGGTCACCAAGTGGTAAAGCTGGCTTCCGTTTGTCATTGCGAGCATTTGATCCAAAACTTGACGAACTAACATTGATACGGGAAGATTTCGGACGGCGTACGAACTCACTAGATGCTGATAATAGCTTGCTCTTGCTGAAACCATTAATGAAAGTAGCTCATGGTGGGGGGCGGCAAATCCGTACAGACGATCCAGCTTATGCGGTGGTACGAGATTGGATTGCGGAAGGTTGCCATATGGACGCCGCGGATGCTCCACGACCCGTTAGTATTGAAGTCTATCCAAAGTCGGGCCGAATTCTCGAAAAGCCAGCTTTTGGACAGCAGATCAGCGTTTGGGCACACTACAGCGATGGAAGTGTTCGCGATGTTACCAAGATGGCCGTGTATACGAGCTCGGACGTAGAAGTTGCCGATGTTGATCGTACTGGTTTGGTGAGTGGCGCGCGACGTGGTGAAATCGCCGTGATCGTGCGTTACTTGGAATTTATCGAATCCTGTTTTCTGACCTTCACTGAAGATGTTGAAGGATTTCAATGGAACGACCCACCAGTACACAACTATGTCGATACGCTTGTTGATGAAAAACTGCAACAACTGCAATACTTGGCTTCAGATCTATGTACCGATGAAGAATTTATTCGTCGGGTGTATTTAGATGTGATTGGTATCCTACCTTCTCTAGATGAAGTGCAGAAATTCGCGGAAGACAGTAACGCCAACAAACGCGATGGACTCGTAGATGCGTTGTTACAGCGACCCGAGTACGCCAAATTTTGGGCTTTGAAGTGGGGCGACTTATTGCGTTTGACGAGTGGGCAAGTGACAACGGAAGGAGTCCACAAGTATTATCGCTGGGTGGAGCGATCACTGCGTGATAATAAGCCATATGATCAATTTGCGGTGGAATTGTTGACGGCGAGTGGTAGCACTTTGAGTAACCCGGCAGGGAATTTCTATCGAACAGCAAAAGATATGAATGATTGTGTGGAGACGATCTCGCAAGTCTTTATGGGTGCTCGTCTACAATGTGCAAAATGTCATAACCATCCTTTTGAGCGTTGGACACAGGACAACTACTACGGCATGGCTGCGTTTTTCAATCGGATTCAACGGAAGAATACCAAACGCCCCAATGAAATGTTCATCTGGGTTAGCGACAGCGGCGATGTCATTCAGCCTCGTACTGGTCAAAAGATGAAACCTTGGGTACCAGGTCAAGGCGAGATTACAGATTCTGATAAACATGATCCGCGGAAGGACTTTGCACAGTGGTTAACCAAAGCGGACAACCCGTTTTTTGCCAAGATCGAGGTCAACCGTATTTGGAGTCACATATTTGGTCGAGGGATCGTTGACCCACCCGATGACTTCCGTGACACCAATCCCCCAAGCAATGCAGCACTGCTGGAACGGCTCGCGCGCGAGTTTGTTGAAAGTGGCTACGACCGAAAAGCAATTTTAGCGACGATGCTCAAAAGTCGAACGTATCAAACAAGCTACCAACCCAACGATTTTAATACAGATGATGTGAAGTACTTTTCGCACTACCAGCCGCGGTTATTAAGTGCCGAGCAATTGCTGGATGCTATTTGTCACGTTACGGATATTCCAGAGATTTTTAGTGGGTTACCGGTGGGGACCAAAGCGACTCAATTGCCCGCCCCGGACCTAGTAAAAAATGACTTTCTTAAAATATTCGGTCAACCAGATCGTCAAACGGTGTGTGCTTGTGAGCGGACCAGTGAGTCAAATTTAAGCATGGCGATTCAGTTCTTTAATGGGCCACTCGTATATGGCAAGTTGCGAGATGAAAAGAATAGTTTCCGAAAAATGATTGCCGCGGGGAAAAATGATACGGAGATAATTTCTCAGTTGTATCAGCGAGCTGTTTGTCGATTACCAAGCGAAACCGAATTACAGGCGAGTTTGGGCCATTTAGCTTCCAAGGAAAATCGCATCGAGGCGTTGGAAGATATTTGTTGGGCGATTTTGAACACGAATGAATTCTTGTTCCAACATTAAATTGAGTTAAATAATTCGTGATAGCGATTTGGGTAGCTACCTTTATCGGTTAATGCGGAGTGAATTGAGAAACATGAATAAATCTGGAATACAGTTAGTAGCATCCATTCTTCTTGGCACATTGTGCTTGAATTTGCAGGCTGAGGACGTCAGTTTCAAAAGTGCGATCGCGCCTATTTTGATCGACAATTGTCTTGCCTGTCATGGGTCTAAGAAAGCCGAGGGTGGCTATCGTGTTGACACTTATGAACGTTTTCTGTCAGCTGGCGACTCGGAAGCGGACGCTATTACCGCGGGCAGTCCAGATGAGAGCGAAACGTTGCAGCGAATTATAGCGGAGGATGAATGTTTTCGGATGCCGTTAGAAGGCGACCCGTTATCAAAGGGACAAATTGCATTAATTACCCAATGGATCATAGAAGGCGCAAAGTATGACGCTGACGACCCTCAGGCAGTGCTCGCCAGTATTGTGCCCGCTCCTACTTATCCGGATCCACCAGAAACTTATCCTCGGAGCGTGCCTGTAACAGCCGTTGCATTTAATCCGGCGGGAAATCAACTAGTAGCCGGTGGTTATTACGAGCTGACGATTTGGAGCGTTGAAGATGGTTCGCTTATCCGTCGTATTAAGAATATGGCACAACGTACGTTTGCGATTTGTTTTAGTAACGACGGCAAGACGATCATCGCTGGGGGCGGATCCCCCGGACAGATTGGGGAAACTCGGTTATTTAACGCCGAAACGGGCGAACTACAACAGGTGTTGGGAACAACCTCGGATGTTGTTTTAGATGTCCAGCTGAATCCCAACGGAGATAAATTAGCGATTGCTGGTGCGGATGGCGCGATACAGATCTTTAATCTGGCCGACGGTAAATCAGTACGTACGATCACCAGCCATTCAGATTGGGTTATGGCTATCGCCTGGAATGCAGACGGAACCCAAATTGCATCGGCAAGCCGAGATAAAACTGCCAAGCTGTTTGACGTGGAAACGGGAGAATTATTGGTGACTTACGGTGGACACTCACAACCGGTCCAAGGTGTTGTATTTCATCCCAACAACGAACTTATCTATAGCAGTGGTAAAGATAACAAAATCCACTGGTGGACGAAGACGGACGGCAAAAAGAGTGGCGAGTTAGCGTTAGGGGGCGAGGTCTTCAAATTACATCAATCGAGCACATTTATTTTTGCAGCCTCGGCTGATAAATCGGTGAGACAACTCGACGCGTCCGCCCAAAAGGAAGTGCGAAAATATGTTGGGCATGGCGATTGGGCGTTATCATCCGCTTATCACTCTGACACCCAGCGAGTTGCCAGTGGCGGATTTAATGGCGACATTCAAATTTGGAATGCCGAGGACGGTAAAAGCGTGCTTAGTTTTGTGGCTGCGCCTGGCATCAGTAAAAAAGAGTAATCACTGATAAGCATCATGGATCTGATTTGGGATGGCTCACCGCAGGCGAAGTGGACTTTGATCCTAGCGCACGGCGCTGGCGCCTCGATGCGTTCCGAGTACATGCAGTATTTTGCCGAGCAGTTAGCACAGCAGGGCATTCAAGTCGGACGATTTAATTTTCCATATATGGTGACGGCGATTGAGACAGAGCGGCGGCGACCGCCCGATCGAGCACCTAAGCTATTGGATGCTTGGCAAGAAATAATCGAACGAGTTCGCGCGCGGCTGCCAGCGCAGGGCAGCGACCAACGCTTGGCAATCGGCGGCAAATCAATGGGCGGTCGAATTGCTTCGATGTCCACGCATCACGATGGTGTCGACGCTTTGGTCTGTTTGGGCTATCCGTTTCATCCGCCGGCGAAGAAGGACAAGTTACGGATTGAGCACTTGCCGGATATCAAAGTGTCCACGATGATCTTGCAAGGCGAACGGGATACCTTGGGAACTCGCGAAGAAGTCCGGGGATATCAGTTGCCGCAAAAAATTAAAATGTGTTGGCTAACAGATGGGGATCATAGCTTCAAACCACGCCAGCGATCTGGGGTTACGCAGACAGAGAATTGGGATACGGCTATCGAGTCGATTATTGGGTTTTTGAGTGGCTTGTGAGGTTTTGTGGTGAATTTATTTGGACAACATTTCATCCAAATACCCGTCCGCGGTCCAGCCTCGTTCTAAGTTGTAGGCGGCGATCATTGTTTGCAGTGTTTGCGTGTCGAGCCGCGCTTCAGGATCATCTTGTAACGCGGAATTGAGCATCCGTTGTGGTAATGTGTCTTCAACGGGTGTCCAGCCACAGCGGATGTTGAATTCCTTTTTGGCATCAATGATCCCCCGCGCCATGTTTTGCATTGCGGATTGATCGAGGCCCCAGCCTGTAATCAGGTTCAGGAGTTCTGCTGTTTCGGCAAAGTAGTCAATAAATACTCCGCGGAGAAATTTACAGAGGATCAACGAATCCATGATGGCGGCTTTGTCTTCGGTGTCGACAGCAAGTCGAGCGGCGGCGGCAGTACCATTGCGGCGATCGGCGGTATCGGAAAAATCAATTTCATAGGCGCCGCTGCGATTGTGATCGGCGCCGCGGGTGCCCACGGCGAACCCCAATGCCATTGTTTGTAGCGCTCGAGGTTCATAGCCCGGTATCTCCAAGCCCTTAACCTGCGGTGCGAATGCGATACTGTTGTGACCAATAATATTCGCCATCGCGCGGCTGCCTAGGCGCAGTAGTTTGCCGAGTCCAGCGCCGGTACCGATCAGCTGGATGGCCTTGAGTAGTGCCGCACCGTCGCCGAAGCGTAGCCACGGCTCATCGAGCAAGCCGCGTTCCACACATTCCATTGCAAAGGCAATGGTGCCGCCCGTACTGATCGTGTCGATTCCCAATTCGTCACAGAGCAGAGAAGCTTGTAGTACCGCCTCTGGATCTTGTACGTCACATAACGGTCCGAGAGCGTAGATGTTCTCATATTCAATTCGTACGTTGCGATTCGATGTGCCGGAGTTGACGGAATAGAGGTGAGTACATCCGATCGTGCAGGCCGCACAGCTGGAACGTGTTTTATCTCGAGTAGCGCCCAACGCTTCTGGTGAGAACTGTTCACTATTAGCGAAAGATCCTCGTTGAAAGTTTCGCGTGGGCAGGCAATGAAGGCGGTTAAAGACGAGTAGATTGGCGGCAGTACCGAGCTCGCGGTATTTTTCCGTCGCTGGACCAAATGACAGTTTGGATAGTTGCTTCGCCCGCTTTACTAACCCGTCTGTATCTGCCCATTGAGTACGTTGGTTGCCGGCGACGACGATCGCCTTCACGTTTTTAGCTCCCAGCACGGCGCCGCTACCGCCACGGCCAGCGTGTCGTCCACTGTGCGAAATCGTAGCGTAGGCTACTTGTTGTTCACCAGCAGAACCAATTACCGCAAAATGGTGTTCCCCGCTGAATTGTTCTCTCAAGCTGGCCTCTGCATCCTCGGCAGATAGTCCCCAAAGATGATCGGCGGGAAGTTTACGTGTTTGTTGATCATCGATTACTAGGATGCAAGGTGATTCCGCCTTGCCTGTGATCAGAATGGCATCGTTGCCGCTTTTTTTTCCAGCCAGTGCAAAAGAGCTACTGGCTAGGGAATCGTTGAGGCGACCGGTTAAAGGACTGCGACTGACAACGGCAAATTTAGCGCTGGTGGTTAACGGACTTCCTATTAAGGGGCTAAACGCGAACACTAACGAAGATTCAGCACTCAACGGGTCGTGTTGCCACGCGTTATGCTCGAGCAGCAAATGAGTACCGAGTGCTGAGCCGCCAGGGAATCGACGAAACGTTGACTCAGTTATCGAAGATTGGCTGCTGGTACCCGTCGTTGCATCGACGGTGGTGTAAACGCCATGATATCCAAAGATACTCATGTCATCCTCCCGCGTCGGTAGAAAGAATCAAAATATGGTCGCCGTTAACAACTTGGGTATCCAACGACCTTACAAATTGGTCTCCGTTAAGATTAATGATTGTTTCGCGAGACAATTCGTCTCCAGTTAAACATTGTTCGCCAAACGCAGTGTGCCGTTCTGCAATTTCTGTTAGTACGTCGAAGAGTGATGTCGGAGAGTTGGCAAATGAAAGTGAATCCGAACTGACACCCGTCTTTTGTCGGGGCACGCCGAAATACTCGATCGTAACAAACATTTGTTGCGTATCCGCTAAAAATTAATTTAGTGTCGCTTGCACTTGCAGGTGCGACACATGAGAATAAGGGTCATACGCTATCGTACGCGGAAAGTAGAATATTCACAATCAACGATGGCCTGTTCGTTCGCATAAGCTATAAATAAACGATTTTTAAAGTAGGTTTCCCATGGTTAAATTGTCTCATAAAATGGTCTTCGGACTGTCGTGCTTCCTGTTTGCAGTTACCTCGATATCAATCTTGGTTGCGGAGGGGCCAAAAATTTCCGATCCTTCCAAAGTCGATTCAGATTATGCGTTGCAAGGCGAGTATTCGGGAAGCTATGAGGACGAGGATGGCAATACTGTCAAAGCGGGCGCGCAAGTGATTGCTAGTGGAAATGGTAAATTTCGTATTGCCTTTTATCATGGCGGTTTACCAGGCGATGGGTTTAAAAATGATAAGTCGACGATTGTACGAGCTGATGGGGAATTAAAAGATGGTCAAGTGCGTTTCGAGCACAAAGAGCTTGGCACGGTCGTTCTTAATGACGGACGGTTAGAGTTGTATGATTTGACTGGTAAAGATGGAGCGGCGCTCGCGAAAGTACACCGCAAGAGTTCGACTTTAGGAAAGAAGCCCCCAGCGGGTGCTGTGGTTTTGTTCAATGGTAAAGATGTCGATGCCTGGAAAAATGGGAAAAAAGCGCCGGATGGTTTATTGATGACGGGTCAGACAAGCAAGGCACGTTTTCAAGATCATTATGTGCATGTCGAATTTCGTATACCGTATCAACCGTTAGATCGAGGTCAAGCGCGAGGCAATGCGGGTATTTATGTTCAAGGTCGATATGAAGTTCAGATGCTCGATTCATTTGGGCTTGTTGGCAAAATGAACGAATGTGGTGGAGTATATTCTGTTTCCGATACTCCAATTAATATGTGTTTCCCGCCGCTGGTTTGGCAAACGTATGATATTTATTACACCGCCGCTCGATATGATAACGCGGGTAAGTTAATGACCAATCCATGGATGACGGTTTATCACAATGGAGTGAAAATCCATGACAAACTTGAATTGCCAGGCAATCGGAATACAACAGCCGCACCGCTGGCGGCTGGTCCGGAAGCGGGACCTGTATATTTACAGGACCATGGGTGTCCAGTGCGATTTAGGAATGTGTGGGTCGTGGAAAGTGCACAGCAATAACCGCGGCAGCCGGTTTCATTCTTCCTGATAGCCATCTTGATCGATAACTTCAAAAACATACCCGTTGGGATCTTCAAAAAAGAAACGTTCGAACGGAGTGTCTCGCAGTGGATCGATGAGTGTAGCGCCGTGGTCGACAAGCCTTTGCTTTAGGTCAGGAAATTCGCTGCCTGGTTGGAAGATGGCGAAGTGTCTGCCAAACTCCGCTTCAAATGGAGATGGTTTAAATCCTTCTACCAACAATAAGTGCAGTTGTTGATTTTCGGTAATATTGAGCCAGTCCGCGGTGCGATTGATGTTGTCAGGCTGTGAAATAGGTGTCCAACCTAACGTGTTTTGGAAAAACAGACTGCTCGTCTCGACATCATTAGTAGCAAGTGTGAAGTGGGCAAATGTCATTTGGTGGATCCTTTGTGGTTGACGTCTCTTCTATCATAGGCGGGTTTGCCTATACAATACAGTTGGAACAAAAAATGTTGCCGCGATGCACAGCGGAAGTGGCGCGACGAGCAATAAAATCAGGCTTTGGAATGTTGGATTAGAAATGGGAACGAGAATGGGAATAAGACTGCTTGGATTACTACTAGCGATTAGTTTATTGGGCTTGGCGATTGGATGTGGAGCAAATCCAGAGCCTGATCAGGCGCCACAGGTGAAAAAGAAAAAAGTGATACCCGGCGTGAATGCTCCATTAACGGGGACGGCCAAAGCACGTCCGAAACGGGAGAACCCTCAGACCAGCTTGGGTTTAGAGGTTGAACCGCCGTCACAACAAACGTTTCGTCCGGCTACCGCGATTCACCCAGAAGTCAATCGGCTATTGGAAATGTTCAAACAGTCCAAAGATGATGCCCCGACGTTGGTTGTCTGGATCGTCGATCGCACCAAGAGCGCAGCAAATATGGTGGACGCAGTAAAAATGCAGGCGCAGTATTTTTACGATGGCTTGGTTATCGAGGCAGAACAGCAAGCTACAGCGAATTCAGAAGAAGTGGATGAGCAAACACAATTATTGACATCGGTTTATTCCTTTGGTGAATCAACACAACGACATTTAGAGGCGTCAGGTGATTTCCAGGCGGTGACCGAAGCGTTTACGCAAATTGCTATCGATTCCTCTGGGGTGGAAAATGCATTTGCCGCTGTGCGACAGGCGACAGACGACGTATTGGACTTTCGCCGCAAGCAAGGATACGAAGTCTTTTTAGTCGTTGTGACTGATGAAGCGGGCGATGATCAGGATCAGGCGGAGTTGTTGCGAAGTGATTTAGCAAAATACGCGATACCCGTGTATGTGGTCGGTGTCCACGCCCCGTTTGGCAAACGTGCGATTTTACCAGAGCACGTTGAGGCAGGTGTGGGTGGGGTCGTGGGACGAAGATTTATCAATCAAGGTCCAGAAACACGCGATACAGAGCAATTGTTAATGGAATATCCATCCGCTTCGATGGTCACGGAAACGGTTGATAGTGGGTTCGGTCCTTTTGCATGGGAATATATTTGTCGAGTTAGTGGTGGCTCTTTCTTAGCGTTACGAGCGCCAGGTTACACCTCGTCGATGTTGAACCGACCGGGTAGTCGCCCGGTGGCGTTGATTGGTTCATATAATCGCTCGTCGTTGCAAAAATACGCTCCAGATTATATTAGCCAAGCTGAGTATGAAGCAAAGATTCAAGAGAACAAAGCGCTAGCTGCTTTGATTCAAGTGTCCAAGCTGGAAACGATTCAAGTGCTGAGTAACCCCACGCGAGATTTTATGAAACGTGACGAAGCGTCGTTCAGCCGTGAATTGAGTCAAGCACAATTGGCGGCCGCGCAACTAGAGCCGGCACTGCTGCAAGCTTATGAAATATTACGACTTGGTGAATCTGACCGTAGCAAATTGACGAACTTACGTTGGCAAGCTGGGTATGACTTGGCGATGGGACGATTGCTAGCTGCGCGTTCTCGTGTTGAAGGTTACAACGCAATGTTGGCATTAATGAAACGCGGCAAAAAGTTTGAAAACGAGATGAGTACGGCGTGGGTATTAGTACCGTCGACGGATACAGAAGTGGGAAGTGTGCTGAAGAAGATTGGAGACCGCGCGGTACAGTATTTAGAGCGTGTGAAGACCGAGCATCCAGGGACTCCATGGGCACGGATGGCAGAAATGGAATTACAGGTCCCCGTGGGCTGGCAATGGCAAGAACAATAACGACCACAAGTTATTACGCGCTCAACCCCAGCCAGCTTGCTTCCTGATATAGCGTAGGCCGCAGTCATACAAGTGTAATAATCTGAAGTTCCCTAAGATCAGCAGTCATTTACGGTTGATATTATCAACGATGGTCATGACAATGGCGTTTAGTTTTGGTTCGGCGAGTTGTGCGATATCAATCACACCTTCGGCAGTCGTTTCAACCAATGCATCAGGCTTGGCGACATTAGTAACCGCGGACAACGCCAAGACTCGCATCCCCAGGGCATGAGCGACTAACACTTCGGGAACAGTCGACATCCCGACCACATCACCGCCAATTTTGCGAACCATTCGATATTCGCTACGAGTTTCATAATTTGGCCCCGTAAGTGCGACGTAACATCCTTGCTGTACATAGAAGCCTGCGCGACGTCCAGTTTCCATAGCGTCTTCGATTAGCCGTGGGTCATAGATCGGCGATTTAGTATCGTTGCGAGTTTGAGTTAACGCAGCCAACTGCGGGTTCACTCGGAAAGTGAGATTGATGTGACTATTGATGACCAGAATATCGCCACCGGATAGCTTTGTATTCACACCTCCACTGGCATTGGAGACGATTAGAATGTCGGCTCCCAATTTCCGCATGACATGCACTGGCAAAATAACATCATTGATAGGGTGTCCTTCATATAAATGAAATCGTCCTTGCATGGCGATCAGCGGAACGCCTTTGATCGAGCCTGATACGAGTTGTCCTTTATGGTCGGGTGCTGAGGAGTGCGGAAAATGCGGTATGTCGGCGTAGGAGATGGCGACTGGATTTTCGATCCGATCGGCGAATTGCCCTAAGCCGGTACCTAGAATGAGTGCAACACGAGGTGTTTGTTTGACGCGTTGCTGCACGTGAGCATACGCTTCTTGAATTCGCTGAGAATCTAATATGCTGCTGTTCATGGTGTTCATGCCGCTCGTTTGAACTTTGCTAAGCTTGTTCTAAGGCTAGCACGCCTTTAACTAGAGTAGTCAATCGTGGTTCGGCTTCGTTGGCGACGGCGATGATTTCCTCGACGTTAGCTGGCTTCAATGCGTCAGCTAGGCACATATCGGTAATCACAGAGAAGCCGACACAACGCAGACCACAGTGCACAGCGACAAGCACTTCGGGAACGGTTGACATGCCGACGACGTCAGCGCCGATGGTTCGTAAGAAGCGATATTCAGCGCGAGTTTCTAAGTTAGGGCCGGCGACAGCCACAAACACTCCGCGGTGTGCCACGATATCGGCAGCGCGTGCAACGCAGAGGGCGCGGTCGACTAGAGCTAGTTCGTAGGGCTCACACATATCTGGGAAGCGTGGTCCGAGTCGGTCATCGTTGACTCCAATTAGTGGATTGTCACCCATTAAATTGATTTGATCTTCGATAATCATGATATCACCACAGCGATATGTTGGATTCATACCGCCACAGGCATTGGACACGACAAGTAGTTCAGCGCCCATTGCTTGCATCACGCGCACGGGCAATGTGATCAACTTAAGTGGATAGCCTTCATACATGTGCATGCGACCTTCCATTGCCATGACGGGCAGTCCATCGAGAGTGCCACAGATTAGTCTACCGGCATGACTGACAGCGGTGGATTGAGGAAAGTGTGGGATGTCCGCGTAATCTAAGGTTGCTTCAACATCGATTTCTTCTACTAAACTGCCAAGCCCAGTGCCGAGGATAATCCCAGCATGGGGGGTCTTATTCCATTGGCCGCGGATGGCCTTGGCCGCTGCTGCTATTTTGTCAAACAAATCCAACATGGGTCATTCACTATTATAATGTGATAGGGGTACCTAATGATTAAGTAGCTTAGTGTACATCAAACCACGTATGAAGACGAATGACCTTAGCGTGAAGGGCTAATCCACCTGTTAGTCGGATTTCCCCCTAGCGGAAAACGGTAGTTCAATCCAAAATACATGAACAATTCCACGTTAAAGGTCGATTTGATAAGAGTAAGGACTGCAGTGGAATAAAACAAACACGTCTTCTTATTTAATCAGTTTCAAATGACAGAAACATATATCTTGATACCGGGTCGCACCAGTAAACAAGGTGTGGGAATCAGTGAAGGTAAGTTTGGTGAAACATATCAAAGCGAAACTACCTGTTTGCAGGTGGCGAGCGAAGATATGACTTCCTGTGGGTTAACCGATGGCGATTGGGTGCGGCTGGAAAGTGAATTTGGCCAAATCGAGGTTGTCGTTAAAGCAGCGCGTAAAGATGAACTTCCATCTGGATTGCTGTTTATTCCCTATGGCGATTTATCGAGTCGACTAATGGGAGGGGAAACTCACGGCACTGGGATGCCGACAAGTAAAGGATTTGATGTAACCATGCAGCCCATAGCTTCACCAAGCTAGCTGCGAGTCATTTTTTGTAGGTCAAAGTTCTACGGTAAAAAACTGGAGGCGTTAAGCTCTCCCGTCGTTTAAGTTACTAACGTGCGCACCAAAGTGTGAGACCATTTGAGGTCTGGCAGGATTTTGGAAGTACTTAAAACGAGCATTGAATCGCACGCAGCAGTGGAGGGTGCCATCGATGGCTACTGTTACTCCTGATGCGTCGTCAGAAAATGAATTGAAGGTCGTCACTGATGCCACCTGCACTTTTTGTGGGTGTGTTTGTGATGATATCGATCTTACCGTCGACGGAGATCACATAGTAAAAGCGAAACGAGCTTGTGTTTTGGGCAAAGCGTGGTTTTTGAATCACACAGCGGATGATCGTCCGTCCTGCCTGATCCACGGTAAACCAGCTTCCGTCGAAGCGGGTATCGAGCGGTCCGCAGAGATGTTGGTTTCGGCTCGCTATCCGTTGATTTATGGTCTGAGCGATACGACTTCGGAATCACAACGAGTAGCTGTGGGAATTGCCGATTGGGTTGGTGCGAATATTGATACAACCAGTTCTGTATGTCATGGTCCGACAGGCATGGCCTTGCAAGGTGTCGGTGAGGTTACCGCATCGTTGGGAGAAGTACGCAATCGAGGGGATATGATTATTTTTTGGGGTGCAAATCCCGCTGAAAGTCATCCGCGACACTTTACCCGATATAGCCTCACGCCCAAAGGAATGTTTCTGCCCAATGGCCGTAAAGATCGCACGTGTGTGGTGGTTGATGTTCGTAAAACCAAAACCGCTAAAGTCGCTGATATTTTTATTCCAGTAAAACCGCGTAGCGATTTTGAAGCACTGTGGGCCTTGCGGGCATTGGCCAATGATGTGGAGTTAGATCCGAATCAAGTACTGCACGACACCGGTATTGAACTATCAGTATGGCAGGACTTAATGACACGTATGAAAGCGGCTAAGTATGGTGCGATTTTCTTTGGCATGGGTTTGACGATGACTCGCGGCAAACATGCTAACGCTGAAGCACTGTTGTTGCTGGCTCGTGATATGAACAAGCACACGCGGTTTATCTGTAAGCCAAACCGCGGACATGGTAATGTCACCGGTGCTGACAATGTGATGGCTTGGCGGACCGGTTATCCGTTTGGAGTCAATTTTATGCGCGGGTATCCGCGGTTTAACCCCGGTGAATATACCGCTTCGGATATTCTAGCTCGAAAAGAAGCCGACGCCGCGATGATCATTGCCGCGGATCCCATGGCTAATTTTAGCCAGCCAGCACGAGACCATCTTAAATCGATTCCTTATATTGCGTTTGACCCCAAAGAAACCCCGACAACCCGCGCGGCAGAAGTTGCGTTTACGGTGGCCACCTATGGCATCAACGTACCAGGGACCGTGTACCGTATGGACGATGTTCCGATCTCGTTACGACCTGCACTCGAATGTCATCATCCCAGCGATCTCGAAATACTCAAAGCGATCGAGAAACAGGTGCAAAAACTAAACATGGAGAATGCAATGGCACAGTCTAAGGACACGAGCCTGCGGCCTGCTCGAGAGAACTTCGGTTCTAACGAATAGGATCTTTTGAAAGCAAGCGGCGGAGCAGACCGATTTGGCCGGCATGGAGCATTTCATGGTGAACACAAAACAACAGACAACCCAGCTTCGTTGGATAAGCAGCGTAAGGATCGTCTACAGGATCGTGGAGTTGGTTCAGCGGATATTCGGCCAGTTCCGACATGGATTGGTCATAGATTGCATGAAACACATTCAAAATATAATCAACCGACGGATAAAACTCTGGATCACTAGAGACGGTAGTTCCCCGCGAAAACTTCTTGCGGAACGACGACGACATCAGGCTGCTGTCGTCCAAACTGCGACCTCGTTGACGGAACAACAACAAACCGTACTGGGCCATCGCCAAATGACCAACTTGCCAAGCAACGTGGGTTGGCGTCGGACTGGCCTGATCCACCTGATCCACCTGATTCGCCTGATTCGCCTGATGAAACCAATGATCATGGTCGATATCTTCAAGCAATGTCAAAGTGTACGCTCGAGCGGCTACGATTTGATCAATGGCCATTTGAAGTTTGATTGCATCTGACATTATTTAAGACCCTCAACTGATTGCTTGTAGTATCAAACGGTAACACACCGTAACAAATATTAATAAGTAGTAACGAAAAACAAGATTAGCGAAAACGGCATGTCCCAACCTTATTTTAAAATCGCCGGTGGTTATCTGTACGATCCATTAAATGGAGTCGATGGTCAAGTACAGGATATCTGGGTTCAAGATGGGCGAGTTGTTCCTGCTCCGGCTGCTGGAATCCGTGCGGATCGTACACTCGATGCGGCTGGTTATGTGGTGATGCCCGGCGGTGTTGATATGCATTGTCATATTGCTGGGCCCAAGGTCAATATGGGTCGTAAGATGCGGCCGGAAGAGAAACGTCAAGGAGAAGTTGTCCGGCGTACGTTGACCACACACAGTGGAACGTTGGGTAGTGTACCGAGTACCTTTGCCACCGGATTTAAATACATTGGATTAGGATATACCTCGGCGTTTGATGCTGCTGTCCCGCCATTGGCAGCCCGTCATGCCCACGAAGAGTTTGCGGATACGCCCGCCATCGATAAAGGGTTTTATGTCCTCATGGGCAATAATCACTTCATGATGAAGACGATTTCAGAAGAAAATCCGCAGCAACTAAAAGGATTTATTGCGTGGTTACTTGGCGCCACAAAAGCCTACGCACCTAAATTAGTGAATCCTGGCGGTGTCGAAGTATGGAAGCATCATCCCGCAGGAAACGTCGACACTATTGATCAAATAGTCGACCACTATGAAGTCACACCTCGGCAAATTATCAGCGAAGTTGCTCGCGCGGCAAATGAACTTGGCTTACCCCATCCGGTGCACATCCATTGTAATAACCTCGGTATGCCGGGGAACTGGAACACCACGCTCAATACAATGGATGCTCTAAATGGCTTTAAAGGGCATTTGACTCATATTCAATTCCATAGCTATGGTGGCGGTGAAGGTTCGGAAGAGTCTTTTTGTTCGAAGACAACCGAGCTGGCGGACTATATTAATACCCATGACAATCTGACCGTGGATGTGGGGCAAGTCATGTTTGGTGAAACGACTAGCATGACGGGTGACGGACCGCTGGGCTACTTTTTACATAATGTTTACGGCGGGAAATGGCTGAGCGTTGATACGGAAATGGAATCAGGGTGTGGCATCGCACCGATTAAATATCGCAATAAGAGCCTTGTTCATGCGTTGCAATGGGCGATTGGCTTGGAATGGTATTTGCTAGTCGAAGATCCATGGCGTGTGGTGATGAGTACGGATCACCCCAATGGTGGATCGTTCATGGCCTATCCACAGATCATCCGCTTGTTAATGGACAGCACGTATCGCAATGATGTTTTGAGAAGCGTTCATCCGGATGTAATGAGTCGTTGTGTGTTGGGAGATATTGACAGAGAGTATACCTTAAATGAAATCTGCATTATCACGCGGGCTGGCCCAGCGAAGATCTTGGGTTTGAAGCACAAAGGCCATTTGGGCGTTGGTGCGGACGCGGATATTACGATTTATTCGCCTCACGAGAACAAAGAAGTGATGTTTGAAATGCCTCGCTACGTCATCAAATCAGGAGAAATACTGATTGACGAATGCGAATTAAAACAACAAACGTTTGGCAAGACCTTTCACGTCGCCCCCGCTTACGATGTTGAAGTGGAGGCGGATATCGCCGATTGGTTTGAACAATATTACACCGTCCAGTTTCGCAATTACCCAATATCGGACGATTATGTGCACAATTCTGAATTAGTGGACTGTAACGTGAAGGAGTCTTAACAAAAACAGTCATCTTTGAGAAAGGCAACGGCGTTATGAATCCGAGTCCTGCAACATCTCGATGATGTGTGGCTCGGCAGGCAACCCAGCTTGTTCTAAGGCAGCGAAGTAATCGGCTGCTTTATTGAGATTCGCGAGGCTTGCCAGCTGCGGATCGGATTGTTTAAGGAGATCTGTGGACACCGGATTTGTAGCAACTTGGTCATACAAAAACAGTGGTCGTCGACGTTCGGCGGTTAAGAGCGCGTCGATCACGGGAACTAGATGAGTGCGATAGACGGCGGCTAAGGGATGTAGAAAACCATCTTCGCTGGCGACGGCAACGTCATGCTCACCCTCAGTACCAAGTTGGTCAATTAATGTTTGGATAAAACCTGGAACTAACAAAGGAACATCACAACCAGTTACAAAAGCCGCAGTTGCTGTATTTTCGATTGCGGCTAATCCCATCCGAATGCCTTCGAGGGGACCTTGGTTTGGTTGGCGGTCATGAGTAATGATGATGGAATCTGGCAGCGGGGGTAATTTTGTATCGTGACCAGCGACGACGACAATTGGAGAAACAACACTATTGAGGATGCGGATGACCCGTTCAATCATGGTCTCGTCGCCAAACGGCAGCAAGGCTTTGTCGGACCCCATGCGTTGGCTTTGGCCGCCGCAGAGGACAATACCGGCAACGGTAGGTGTGGGAGTGTCTGTCATCGTGTTTTCCTGAAAAATGGATAAATAAATAATAACGGAAGGTAAATAGCATAGATAGGTAAATGACTCATGACGTTGCAACTTGAATACATTGGCAATACGACAATCCCCTTGGAACTGCAGGGTGTGACACCTTGTCGACTGCGAGAGTTGTCGTTGCCTGAAATTGAACAGATTGAGGTATATCATGGGAAAGAGATTGTTCCCTTGGCGGAATTTTTCAAGATTTCCGGCGACCTCGCAGATGAGCAGATGTGCTTTTCCGGTGATCTATCAGGAGTCCATTGGATTGGCTGGAAAATGGAATCGGGCTCGATTGCGATCATGGAAAACTGTGGCCGGCATCTTGGCAGTGAAATGACGGCGGGAACAATCACCGTGCAGGGCAGCACCAGTGATTGGGTGGGTGCCGAAATGCGCGGTGGTTTGATTCAAATTATGGGTAACGCTGGACATCAAGTCGGAGCAGGCTATCGTGGTAGTTTGATCGGTATGAATCGTGGCACGATTTTAGTTCACGGTGATGTTGGCAATGAACTTGGATTGACGATGCGGCGGGGATTGATTGCGGTTGCCGGTAAGGCGGGCGACTTAATGGGATTCAACATGCGGGCTGGTACGATCATGTTGTTCGGCGAGGCGGGGATTCGTCACGGAGCAGCGATGCGTCGGGGGACCATTGTATTTATGGGAGCAGACCATCCACCGTTGTTGCCAAGCTTTAAATACGCTTGTCGGTATCAACCCGAATTCATGCAGCTGTTGTTGCGTAATCTTAAAGCCCTTGGGTTTCCCGTTGCAGATAGTGCCGTTGATTCGACTTACGATTTGCACCATGGTGACATGATAGATGGTGGCCGCGGCGAGGTGTTATTAAGAGTGTCCTAATGGGCATCACCAACCATTAATTATGCAAGATGATTCCGGATCAGCCCGGCGTCGGCCAATTGGCTTCGAAAAGAATCGCTGCCCAAGATTGCCATGAACTTCTCAACTGCCGGTTTGTGGCGACGGTTGACTGGAATAAAGAAATCGTATTCTTCATCGCTCAGCGGCAAAAACTCGAGCTCATCGTCTACGACACTTTCAATAGCGACGCCCCAGTCCGCGGTTGCATGCTTAATCGTAGTTGCTACAGCCTGATGACTACGAGATAGAAACGAGTAACCCGCCGGACGAAGTTCTTGTAATAAATCATCGATTAGAATTCTTGTTCCGGAACCCGCATTGCGATTTACCATGCGTAGCGAACTATCTGAGCGAATCGCCTCTAAGACATTATCAAGTGATTGGTTTTCGAACCGAGCGTCACCTTTGCGAAAAACAATGCCTTGCGTACGACGGTAGCCTTTAACGAGCTGAATCGCATCGTCGACGAGTGATTCGTTATAGACGCCGGTAGTGGGATCAAGCAAATGGCAGGGCGCAATATCACATTCTCCCCGCCGTGCGGCTGCTACACCCGCCGTGGACCCGACGCTGATCAGCTTACTGCTAACACCTTGGCGCTGTAGTTCGGCAAGCAACCGGTCGAGACCGGTACAATGACTGCCAATAACCACCAGGTCGGCGATTTGTAAATCCCGACCGAGCAAGGTGACATTGATATCTTCGTTCGCAGCAACGATTTCATGGTGTCGGTCAATCGTCACGAAGCCGTCCGCATGGCTAAACGTGGTGACACTACCAGAACCTTTCCCCATGGGATAGGCAACAAGAGCCTCGTCCGATTCAACGAGTCCGACTAACAGAAATTCCGTTCGTCCAATTTCAGAGTTCACTTTGACAGCCATCTTTGCCGCGACCGTTGCTGGGCTTTTAATCGTGCCTCCCGCTAATAGGCGAATGACCGGCGCGACGAATTCGTGAAAGGTAAAAATGGCTGACGTAGGAAATCCTGGCAAAATGACTATAGGCTTGCCACCAGACCCTGCTAAGCAGATGGGTTTACCTGGTTTCAAGGCAACACCGTGGGCGACGATTCCAGGGTCGTTCAGTTTTTCAACAACGTTGCAACACAGATCCCCTTCACCTTTACTCGTTCCCCCAGAGAGCAACACAACATCACACTCTGCCAAGGACTTATCAACGATCGCTTGTAATTCGTCCTCGTCGTCGCGAACAATTCCTTGGTAAACAGGCGTGCCGCCACATTCACGAACAGCGTCGGCAAGAATGCGGGCGTTCGAGTCGTATACCATGGCAGCTTTCATCGGTTCACCAGGCGCTATGATTTCGTCACCGGTCGAGACAATGGCGACTTTGGGTTTTCGAACGACAGGGATAGTCGCCTCTCCAATCGCCGCTAAGACTCCGGTTTCACGACTTGTCAGCACACGACCCTGCCGCAAAACCATTTCCCCCGCTGTGATATCGGTCCCCGCACATGCCACTCCGAAACCACTATGGATACTGCGGTAGACGAGCACCTGTCCATTCTTGATGACGCTATGTTCCACCATGAGCACTGCATCTGCACCGCGTGGTAACATGCCACCGGTTGCAATTGGAATGGTCGTTGCCGCCGTCACTTCCATTTGAGGAACCACCGCCGTGGCAATGGACTCGGGTAATTGTTGCAAGCGAATCGGGTTGGTTTCACTTGCGCCGTGTGTGTCCTCGGCGCGAACAGCGAACCCATCATAATTGGACCGGTCAAAGGATGGTACGTTTTGTTGAGAGATGATGTCAGCAGCCAGCACTCTACCAAGCGCCTCGGCGAGTGGTACGTTCTCGCATTCCAAGGGCTGCAACTCAATTGCTTGGTGAAATAGCTTTTGAGCAGTATCACGATCAATCACGTCGAGAAATTGTTTTTGTTCGGCCATGACTTAGTTGTACCGAAAAACGGTAACCTCGCAATCGCCAGGGTAACCTTCAAGATTTTCATCAATAACTACAAATCCATCTGCTGCGGTGGTACTACTCAAGACACTAGCACCACTAATAGCTAGTGGATGCACCTGGCCGTCAATAATTGTTACTCGAGCATAATCAGTACGTCCGATGGCAGAGACTAGTTTTTGAGCCAGTGGTAATTTTTCGCTGGGATAGGGCCATTGTGTGGGCAAGCCGGATAATTGACGGATTGCCCGCCCAGCGAAAAAATCGTAGGCGCACAAACAGGAGACTGGGTTACCCGGTAGTAAGAACACCAGACGACCGTCGAGCAATCCCATTCCAGTGGGGCTACTGGGTCGCATGGCGATACCGTGAATGTCCAGCGAGCCAAGTTCCGCCAGCAAACTAGGTGCGTAGTCTTCTTGGCCCACACTGGATCCGCCCGACACGATAATAATATCAGCAGTCGGATCGAGTAGTGCACCACGAATGCTGTCAGGATCGTCAGGCAGGATACCGGGGTTAATGACGTGACCGCCATCGCGAGATATGAGGGCCGCTAGCATGGGGCTATTGGCATCGGCAATACAGAACGGAGTGGTCGCGGACCCGGGTGGTAGCAATTCGTTTCCGGTGACAATAATACGGACTCGGGGTTGCTGAAAAACAGGAACTTGCGAAAAGCCAATAGAGGATAACACTCCCAGGTCTTGGGGCCGCAATGTCCGCGGGGCCGTGAGGACGGTCGCTCCTTGTTGAATATCTTCACCGGGAAAGCCAACATGTTTTTGCGGTGTGACTTGGCCTTGCGCCAAAATAAAATCTGCCTCGATCTGCACTTGCTCGGCAGGCAGTACACTATCAGCGCCGTCAGGTAATGGCGCACCGGTCATTATCCTTACAGCAGTTCCCGGAGTCACACGACCTGCAAATGGCTTGCCAGGAACGGATTCTCCCAGCACGGTGAGCTGTTGAGGTTGGTAGTTACTCGCGCCCGCAGTATCCGCGGCCTGGACGGCAAAACCATCCATCATGGAGCGGGTAAATTGTGGCACGTCCTGGGAGCTAATGATATCCGAGGCCAGCACGCGTTGGTGAGCATCGTCGAGTGGAACTTGTTCAGCAGCCAGTCGAGATACATGCTCGTCGATCCAATGTACGCAGGCATCCACGGAGCTTCGTTTTGCGAAGCCTTTCATGCGGACATCGGTGGGTTTAGGAATATTGGATGCGTTCATTGCTGAGCTATTGAATGAGGGGCTATTGAACCGTGTGTTAATGAGCAGGATCCGAGTCTTCTTCACCGCAGATAAAACCGCGCCAAGCGTCAAGTTGTTCTTGTGTTAGTGAATTCTCACGTTTGAATTCATGATCAAGTTTGATATCCGTTCCCTCAATCAAAAATCGCATCGACAAGCGACCATCGCTGCGGTAGCGAAAGCGGACTTCGAGTCTGGACTTCTCGGGCAAGTCACTGGGGATTCCATTGATGTCACATTGCCCAATCATAATACATGCATCCGGCGATTTGCTTTCGCCTTCAACGACTTGCAGCATAATTGATGTTTGACCCTTCCTCAGTCGAAACCGCCTCCGCGCGGTAATTGGCAATGGGCTATTGCGAGGAATGATGTGTCCGGTTCGTGGTCGACCCGTGGCTGGCTCGACACCAATCACACCCAGACTATGTGAGCTGACATTCTTGATGGTAAACCGAGCTGGTTCTCCGGCAAGTTCACTTAAGCAAATGGCGGCGTGCAAGGCGGCGCCGTGAGCAACGGCTTCGTCCGGTGATACCGATTGATCGAGCGGTCGATTGCTTAGTTGCGTTAACATGTCGTTAATCGCTGGCATCCGAGTTGACCCGCCCACGAGCAATATACGATCAATAGCATCCCACTCTAATTGTGCTGCCGCTAGAGTTTGTACCGTCGTAAACCTTGTCCGCTCGACCAAGTCGCGGGTCATCGCTGCAAATCCGTCACGCGTTAAAGTGAAGTTAATGGCGTTACCTTGATAGTCACATGTCAAAGTACATTCTTGGCGAGCGGTCAGCGTATGTTTGGCATCTTGGGCTTCTCGCCAAATTCTTCCTAGAGTATTTGAGTCGTCCCGTGGATCACTGCCATGCTCGGCGATAAATTGTTCAGCAATCATGTCCACAATCCGATGATCCCAATCAATTCCACCTAACTGCACATCCCCATCGGTCGCGAGTGTAACGAATTCACAGCCGTCGATTTTCACGATACTAACGTCAAACGTACCGCCCCCAAGGTCATAGACTAAAATAGTATGCGGGGCGGTAGGGCAGTCAGGGTCGGAAGATTGTTGAGCGCCATAGGCAATCGCCGCCGCCGTTGGTTCGTTGATAATATCAAGAACATCAATGCCCGCCATATAACCAGCGTCTTGTGTCGCTTTACGACGAGCTTCGTCAAAATAAGCCGGCACAGTGATAACGGCGCATTTGAAATCCCCAATGCGTTGTTGAATATCGACGCGAAGTTTTTTCAGTATCAATGCTTGTAGTACTTCTGGAGGATATTGCACGCCAGCAAATTTTTGTTCAAAACTACGGTGGCCAAGGTAGCGTTTGCTGTGTTCGGCGACAGCATCATTATTAGTAGTTTTCGCTTTGACGGCCTCTTTACCAACAATAACGTCGTCACCTTCAAACAACAAAACGCTCGGTGTAATCTTGTCACCTTCGCTGTTTTCGAGCGTTCGTGGTTGCCTATGTTCATCTAACATCGCAACGGCTGAGTACGTTGTTCCGAGGTCGATTCCGATTGCAGGGTGGTTTTGTGGATACATGATGTTGATTGCTGTGGAACTGCTTGATTAGTTAATACCGTGTTATTAATCAGGTTAATTACTGTTGCGTGATGTCGCCAAATTGTTGGAGTGACTTTAAGGCAGCCCCGGAATCAATTGCTTCAGCTGCTTGGTTTGCACATTCCGGTAGTGACAAATGGGGACGAGCGAGTGAGATGGCGGCCGCGGCATTAACAACGACGATATCTCGCGAGGCGCCTTGTTCGCCGTGGAGTATATTCATAATGCAAGCCGCACTCTCTGTGGGATTTTCGACGTTCATGGTGGCGAGAGATTGCGCGGTCAGCCCAAAATCTGCAGGACACCATTCTAATTCTTGGGTGGTTGAGTCCATGACGTCAGTCACTAGAGTTGTCCCTTCAAGTGTGATTTCATCGAGTCCATCTTCGCCACACACGACGAATGCCCGCTTTGTTTCTAGCAATGCGAGGGCCGCGGAAAGACGGGTACGCAGGGCGGGCTGGCCGACGCCAAGGAGTTGATAAGGTGCGCGAGCAGGATTACAGAGTGGACCGAGCAAATTAAAGATCGTGGGAACTTCGATACTCCGCCGTACGGGGCCCACATGTCGCATGGCTGGATGAAACAAGGGTGCAAAGCAAAAACAAATTCCCGCCTCTTCAAGCGACTGTTGCATGACGCCGACAGACGCCTCGATATTGACGCCGAGTTCGCTCAATACATCCGCTGAACCCGTTTTACTGGTAATGCTGCGGTTGCCGTGTTTTGCTACGGCAATTCCAGATCCCGCTGCCACAATGGCCGCCGCCGTCGAGATATTGAAAGTCCCTGAACCATCTCCGCCTGTACCGCATGTATCCACAAGGTCATCGCGGGAAGACTCTAAGATCGTCATGTGTTTGCGCATTGCCCCCGCCGCTCCGGCAATCTCCGCGACTGTTTCGCCTTTGGCCACGAGCGCTAGCAAGAAATTTCGAATATCATCTTCCGCACATACTCCCTGCATGATTAGATCGATCGTGTCCGCCATTTCCTCTTGGGTTAAACTGGTGCCGGATTCGATTTGTTCAAGGGTTTCAGTTAGCATGTGGTAGATTCTTGTACGAAGAGATTTGTTAGCTGGGTGGAAACGGACCTATTCATTATAACGTGCGATTGAAAATATTGAATATTTGACTTATTGGTTCTCACAACCGATAAACAAAGATAGTACTTTTTTGTTTTTCAGGTATTAATTATGCCACGACGTTTAATTATTGACTGCGACCCAGGAATTGACGATGCGGTCGCCCTGTGTGTCGGGCTATTTGCACCAGCTTTGGATATTGTCGCCGTTACTGCTGTTGAAGGCAACGTCCCTGCAGAAATGGCTAGTACGAACGTACAGACTATTATTGAACGTCTTGATCCACCTAAAATCCCGCGGATTGGCTGCGCTTCGCCCGGTAATAATTTGGACTATCGCGACGCGCGCTTTGTGCATGGTAAAGATGGTCTTGGTGAAGTTGGATTTGAAACGTCTTCGCACCACCAGCGTAAGCCGTCTGAGAAGATTATCTGTGATGAGGTCAAAGCCGATCCGGGTAATATTAGTATTATTTGCCTAGGGCCGTTAACGAATATTGCGCGAGCAATACAACGTGATGCGGCGTTTATTGAAAATGTTGACCAACTTATCATCATGGGTGGCAGTGTCGCTGGCATTGGGAATATTACGACTGCGGCAGAGTTTAACATCTATTGCGATCCGGAAAGCGCGCAGCAAGTATTTGACGCACCGGTACAGAAAATATTGATACCATTGGATATTACGATGCAAGTGCATTTCACACTTGATTTTTTACGAGAGCTGCCGGATAAAACATCTAGAATCGGACGTTTTTTGAGAGAGGTTTTACCATATTTGTATCGCAACTATCGTCAGCGATTGGGGCAGGAAAGCGTTCATATTCACGATGTTGTAGCATTAATGCAGTTGCTTGAACCCGAATTGTTCGAGCTGGTTTCAATGGCTGGTCAGGTCGAAGTAGGTGGGGAACTATCTCGTGGTGCGACGTTGTTTGACCAGCGCAGCAAACGTCAGTGGCCCAATAATATGGAAGTTGCCCGAGTGGTCGATGTCACCGCAGTGAAACAAGCTGTTTTACGATATCTGGATCCGCAACTGGGATTCTGACCGCGAATGACGACCACAAATTGCATGAATTACCCGAATTGGAACAAATGGGTTCTTTTGCAAGTCGTCGCTGACGTTGTTCGGACAAAATCCGCTTAAAAACTGCTGAAAAAACCTATTTTGAACGGGTCTTAAATGTCGATTATTCCACTACAACCGGAATAATCGGAATTACATTTCATCTTGGCGGTTTTGCGCGCGTGATAGCATGCACTGCAATAGTACGCTGATATGACACAGTTTCCGCCTATCTTTGTTTAAGCACCTGTTTGAAAAGAGGAAAATCAAATGGCCCGTAAAGATGCCATAAAAAGCCTTAAAAAGGTTCTCGAAAAACGTCGTGACGCTATGCGCAAAGCGATTGCTGGTGACTTTAGCGATCTCAACGAGCTCCGTGAAACATCGGGCGATGCTGTCGATGTGGCTCTAGACTCAGCTCAGAATGAACTTAATTCGCAACTTGCCGAGGTTGAAAACCGCGAGTTAGGTCAAATTGAGATAGCGTTAGAGAAGATGCAAGCCGGAAGTTTTGGGCTCTGCGAAATCTGCGAAAAAAATATTCCGCTAGCTCGCTTGCAAGCACTGCCGTACGCGACGAATTGCATCGATTGCCAGACGAACAAAGAAATTCATGGCGAGGATTGGGGCAGTGACGAGAATTCGGAAGTTTATCAATAGCGACAGCTAAGTGTTGAGTTGTTTGAGTGTCTGTAGCAAATAGTTTGCACTACCGAAGAAGATTAAATACATGAAAAAATGGGGGGGTGGGAACCTGGCGAGCAGCCTAGGTTTACCTGTATTGCAAAGCTGCTGGGGTCGCGCTGCAACGCTGTGTGTAGTGCTGAGCCTAACCAACTTCGGCTTTGTATCAGCCCAAGAGCAACCGATCTCGGTGACGCTCAATGCTCGAGCACGGTTATTCGAGCAACTTGCCAAAGATGCCGAGGCCTTTGACAAGCGTAATATCCTCAAGCAAGTTGTGAGGCTCGCGAAGCCGAGCGTCGTTCATATACAAACGCGGAAATTAGTGGACAAAAATTCTCGCCGCACTGTTGAAGAAGCGGGTTCCGGATTCGCGATTGAGATTGGTTCGAAAAAGTATATCTTGACTAACCGCCATGTAGTATTTCCGGCGGTGCTTGATGGAGTCAAAATATCACTAGAAGATGGTCGTAGGTTAACGCCCCTCAAAGTTGCTTCCGACCCCTCGAGTGATATAGCGTTGGTTACCGTTAAGGAATCGCACTTATTGATTTCCGCTCGAATTGGCAATAGCAGCAAGATGGAGATCGGCGATTTTGTGGTGGCGATTGGAAGTCCGTTTGGCCTGAGTTATTCCATCACCTATGGTATCGTGTCGGCAAAGGGTCGGCGGGACCTCAAACTGGGCACTGCCGGAGTGATGATTCAGGATTTCATGCAAACGGACGCTTCGATTAACCCAGGTAACAGTGGCGGGCCGTTAGTGAACCTACGTGGTGAAGTGATTGGCATCAACACGGCGATTGCTAGTAACTCCGGAGGAAGCGAAGGGATCGGCTTCACTATCCCAATCAACATGGCGATGGTGATTGCTCGTCGATTGGAATCTGGCGGTGCGATCGCCAACGCATACCTAGGTATACGTATGGATCATGATTTTACGGATGCGACGGCGATAAAATTAGGATTAAGCCATGCTCGCGGTGTGCGGGTGACGGGAATCACTGACGGATCACCAGCGAACCGAGCGGGATTGCAAACGAATGATGTTTTGTTGAGTTACAGTGGAACTATGATCGAAGATGATGACCATCTAGCGAATTTAGTCAGCCTGACTCCAGTTGGTCGCGAGGTTTCACTACTGTTGCTGCGTAATAGCAAACCATACAAGGTCAACGTCAAAGTAGCTACTCGCATCAGCGGCGAATAAAAAATTCTAGTTGGTGATGGGCTGTCGACTATTCAGCCAAGCTCTGGCAGATGTCATACATCACCTCGAGATAGTGTTGGCATTCGTCGACGTTCATAGTTAGTGGCGGGCTGATGCGGATCACGTTACCAGCTAAGGCTCCAAGCAAGTGAATGGCTTGCCCGTCCGCATTGCCTTCATAGCATGCGCGGATAACATCATTGGCAACATCGTCACTTGGTTTGTCGCCGATGTCAGCACATTCAATACCCCAAACACAACCCTCACCGCGGACGTTAGCGATTACTCGAGTCTCTTTTAGTCGAACTAAACCTGCTTCGATAACCACAGACAATTCGAGGCCTTTGGCAATCACGTCGTTTTGTTCAAATTCGTCTAGTGTTGCGACGACCGCGGCGGATGTAAGTGGATTCGCACTCCATGTATCAGAGGCCTCGCCATAATCCAGACATTCAAAAACGTCGCTGCGCCCGACAGCCGCACTGGCAGGCACACCGTTGGCGAGTCCTTTACCGAGCAATACGATATCTGGTTCGACTTGGTAATGTGTGAATGCATACATTGGTCCCGTGCGACCAAAGTTTGATTGAATTTCATCCAAAATAAATAGCAAGTCATGATCCCGACAAAATTGTTGTAGCAATTGCAGGTATTCTTTTTGCGGATGCAGAGAACCGCCGCCTCCGAGGTAGGGCTCGGTAATGATGCAACACAGTCGGTCGCCGCATTCATTCCAGAGGGCATCGAGTTCGGCTCGATATGACGTCAGGTCGAGTGGCTGTTTGCGAGATTCAATATCAATGCACTCAGCCTTTGGAAAACTCATGAATCGCACTCGTTCGTCGCGTTCTTTATCTTGTTCACTACCCGTGACTGCCCCGGCTAAGCCTTTCTTGCCGTGGAATCCACCACGCGTGGCGATGATCATGTCTTTGCCCGGAGTTCTTTTCATGGCAGCCCACAGAGCCTTCTGTACCGCTTCGCTACCACTTGCAGACCACATAATTTGATTAATACGTGAACCGCCTGGCGCGGATTGCAGGCTTGCGATAAGCCGCTGGTTCGCGGTCGCTTCTATTTCTGTGATGGCATTGTAAGCGGTGAGTGGTACACACTTTGCATATTCGCCACCATCGGTTAGCGCGTTTAATCCAAGATATTCTTGAACGCGGTTCCACCAAGAAACCGGATTGTGACCCAGATTCGCGACTAAGACGCCAGATGTGAAGTCGGCAAGTTTGCGGCCTTCTGGAGTGTAATGATAACTCCCGGCGCTGTAGCTAATAACACACTGGCTTGGCGTAAATGTACGGGTCGCATATGGTTCTTGGTCCAAAATCTGAGCGCGGACTTCGTTGCTTTGGGGTTCGTTGTCAAATTGAATAGGTTGAGCAGGTTTCATGACTTACTTCAAGGGTGCTGTGGTAAATGGATGTTTTGAATGATGGTTTAACGAGTCTCCAGTGACAGTTAAACTTGGCCGTCGTAAAGTACTTTCCCTTCGCGGACGCCGGGCGAGTACATGACAAGTCCGCCTTGTGGATCGTTTATGTTAACAATACAGTTTGGATTGCCGGCGGCGTGTTCGTCTAAAATCGCTTCCATCGCTTGGACTGTCGCCACGGTTTGTCGGTCGGCTGAAATATCATTGTAGTTTAATGCTTGAATTTCTTTTAGTCGCAGAGCTTGGTCGTCCGGACCTGCGGAATTCTTAACAAACGCAACTTCTCGCGCAAATTGTTCTAGAACTTCGATACCGTAACCACGCTGACTGCGGCGGCCGTTGGGTTCGACAAATGTACCGTTGTAATGATTGTTCATCGAGTTCTTCATGATGTGCGGAGTTTTTTCTTCGACCGTGCATTCCACGCCACGCTTGCGGCTGTGCCCATTCCATACTCCGTTGTCAAAGCGAAATTGCACTTCTTGCTCGACGTAGCCTGGGAAATTATCTGGTGTTACCCAACTGGTATGGATATCAAAGGCCGCCTCGCGGCCACCTTCATATTCGTAGATCATGTGCAACTGGACACTGTCCCAGGTATTGCCCTGTGCTTCGCCGACGAGACCACGTTGCCCAGTGCAGCTGACACTTTTCAATTGTCCGCCGAATGTGAAATCGATGAGCTTGATGTAATGTACGGCTACGTAAGTACCAGGGTTGCGGCCTTGAATCCACTCGGCGAATTGTGCACCAGATATTTCTTTGGGTTCTAAAAGTGTGCAATAGCCGTTGTTGACGTGTTGCAGGATGTTGTCATGAACTAGGGTGCGTAGTTTTTTATGATCAGGGTCAAACAACTTGTGATAGACCACTTTACAGATAACGCCCGCGGATTGCGCGGCAGCGATTAGCTGGTCAAGTTCTTGTAGAGAGAGGACGGATGGCTTTTCGATCAGGACATGCTTGCCAGCAGCGATGGCAGCCATGGCGGCATCGAAATGCCGATCATCGGGAGTGGCTACACAAACGAAATCTATGTCATGGGCTAACAGTTGTTGCATACTGTCGGGTTCGACGTAGCTAGTGAAGTCGTTGATGCGATCGCCAGCGGATTCCTTATACTGAGCCGCACGTTTCCCCGTCCGGCTGGCGACGGCTGCGATGTCGAGTGAAATGATGCCTGTTCGAGAATCATGAATTCCGTGCTGGTATGCGTTTTCGAAGAATGGGCGGTATGTCTCTTCGAAGATCATCCCCATCCCGACCATGCCGCCATGAAGTTGCTGAATTTCTACCATTGCTTGACTCATCCCCATCGTTTCTGCTCAAAGATACCCAAAGTTCTACATATCACCATGAATAGTGGTATCTTTTATTCTAAGCCGATTTGCACCCTCTTGCACGGTGGGGTGCTGTTTTCCAAAATGAACCTTCACCTTACCTAAGTTATTTTAATCAATAGGTTCTAAGAGTATATATGAGCGACAACCCAAGTGTAATATTATCGGGCTTTGCGGATGAAGCCGCCAACCAAAAAACAGTCGACCAGCAGTTCTCGGCATTTGCCGCTTTAGGTTTACAGTACTACACCATCCGGTTTATCGACGCCGGCAATGGAGTCAAGAACGTAATGTTGCTGAACAAACGCGAAGTGAAGCACGTCAAGAAAAAACAGGACGAATATGGTCTAAGTGTGTCGTCGTTGGGGAGTCCCATTGGTAAAGTTAAATTGCTCGACGTAGATGATGGAACCCATAACCAATACATTCCGTTCGAAAAATATCTTAAGAACGATGTTCAGCGAGCCTGTGATTTAGCAAATGAATTTGGCGCTAAACTCATGCGAGGTTTTGCTTTTTATCATCCGCGCGGAGAAAGTCCCTATGACTACGTTGATCAGGTAGTTGATCAGTTAGGCGATATTGCCGAGTTGTGTGACCGCAATGGTCTGACGTTTGGACTCGAAGTGGAAGCAAACCTAGTTGGACAGTGTGGCCCGACGTTGGAACTGCTACACAAAAAAGTGAGCCACCCAGCGATGCTCACGATCTTTGATGCGGCAAATATTGTCACCCAGGGGTATTCTTCCGATGAACTATTCCTGCACTATTACCAGATGAAAAAAGGAATGGGCTGGATGCACATCAAAGATTATCGCCATCCAGAGCCGGTCAATCGAGTTGGGCATGTGGACGAAGATGCGTTGAAATATTTTGTACCCGCGGACATTGGCGATAGTGGTCATGAAGCGATCTTGCGGGACCTCCGTGAATATATACCTACGATGAATCGTCGTTTGAGCAAACGTGGAATCCCAGGAGTCTTTTTGGATCTTGAACCACATGTGAAAGGTGGAGGTCAGTTTGGTGGATTCAGCGGTCCTGACGGTTTAGGCGTCGCTTTACGGGGCCTTTGTAATGTGTTGGATTACGTAAAGATTGACTACCACTTGCGTGACTTCAACGACATCATTGCTGCCCGAGGATTTTAGTCTATTGATTTTTGTGCGTTAGCGAGTAAAGAGATGGCAGATATTCAAACCATTGGCGGTTGCCAGAAGTGCGGCAGTGCGAGTTTGACATGCAAATATAATTTCTTTGGTGAGGGTGAACTGCAAATCCACTCGTGGGAACATAAATGCCTCGATTGTGGTAACCGCTTAACAACCGCCTATCGCAATGATGATGAAGACATTGTATTTGCCGACGAAGATGTTGATCACTGTCCGTATTGTGGTCGTTCACCGGCTTGAAGCGGAGCAAGCGGCTCTCTGTCCGTTGTTGATGCTAAAATGGTACACTAGGTGCTAATAGAAGTTATTCAATTCCCACTCTCACCTGCTAGCAAAGAACAGAAACCTTTCCCATGCGTGGAATTCTGACATCAATACCTTTTGCTCTAATTACCGTTATCTGCTGGGGTTCTTATGCCCCCGTACTGCACCATGCTGATGCGGTGGATAAACTCACTGGAAAAGCGGGTATGGATGGAAATCCCTGGGCGCAGCTTTTGTGCGTCGGCTTGGCGTATTTTGTCATTACGGTGATCGTTCCTATTTATATTCTCAAAACTAAAGGGGAGCAGGGTGCATTTTCAACAAGGGGTGTTCGCTGGGGATTAGGTGCCGGTGCATGCGGCGCCTTAGGAGCTTTGGGCATTATCACTGCCTTAACCAATGGCGGTTCTCCTGTATATGTCATGCCGATCGTATTTGGGTGTGCACCCGTGGTAAATACGATTGTTTCCATTTGGATGGGAAAACTTTTTGATAAGATGACACCGGGGTTTTATCTGGGCATCATCTTGGTGGCTCTCGGAGCGGCCGGTGTTTTTGCCTTTAAGCCCCAAGCGGATGCTGCTCCTTCTGCCGATATGGTTGTGCCTCACAGCGTAATAACACAAGTAAGTTTTTCTAACGCTGATGGTGATGGATCCAACTCAACACAGCCTCCAGCCAAAGCCCCGAATATTTTTCTTATTGTGGGGGGCATTTGCTTAACCGTCTTGTGCTGGGGGGCTTACGGATCGCTACTTCACAAGAGCCAGCACCACATGGAAAATAGTCGGTTACGGCCGTTGTTGTGTGTGGGCATCGCTTATTTCGCAATAGCCGTGATTGTACCGATTCTGGTCATGAGCAGTGAGAGCGGTTTTCCCAAACCGACGTTTGTTGGTTGGTCTTTTTCTATGTTGGCTGGAGTATTTGGTGCGATCGGGGCGTTTGGGATTATTCTGTCCTTCACTTTTGGAGGCAAGCCGGTGTTTGTGATGCCATTGGTATTTGGCGGTGCTCCGATTATCAATACAATCATTTCGGTTATTGGAATGGGAGTTCTCGGCGAAGTGCAGGGTATGTTCTTTGGTAGTTTGACCATGGTGATCGTTGGCGCGATCGTGACGCTTGTGACTGCCCCCAAACCGGGTAAGCCTGCCGTACCCGTCGATGAACCCGCAGGCTCCAATGATTTGGCAGAGGTTGATGTCGTCGAATAGGGGGGATACTATGACCAGCGCACACGATCTAATGCTCCAAGTCGACACAATACTTAGCCATGTGTGGATGGTTCGTACTTTTCTAAAACACAGCGACGAAGCTGAGGACGATGATGAATTAAGAACAGTCCACCGCAGACTCTATGATTATTCTCTGTCGCTTGGTAGTCACTATGCCAATGACGATGCCGAGAGCTATTTGAAGCAAGCCAAGAAGAAGTTCCGCAGGTTACGCGAGGCGAATGATTTATTTCAGGAGATCCACTTGGAGATCTCGAATCATACGAATTTTAAGATGGCTGCTAGGTCACTCGCAGCGGCTGTTGATGATGTTGCTGAGTTATTGGACATCTGACCGCAAATTGAGCCGTGTATGGCCACGAGGTTCGTGGCTTGATTACAGTTCTTCGTCCTGCGCCCATTCGACAATTACATTTGTGGAGATGCCACCTCGGGCACTAAATTTTGCTGTAAGTTGAATCCACGTGGGGTCGAGTACGGCTACGAGGTCGTCGAGAATCGAGTTGGAGACGTTTTCATAAAAGATCCCATCGTTGCGGTAGCTTTGCAGATAATTTTTCAGACTTTTCAATTCGACGCATTTCTCGGCGGCGATATAGTTGAACGTCAGTTCCCCAAAATCCGGTTGCCCCGTTTTCGGGCAGACCGACGTGAATTCTGGACAAATAATTTCGATTTCGTAATCACGGTGTGGAAACTCGTTTGTAAAAGTCTCTAACAATTCACGTCGTGATTCTGGTGTGTACGATATAGTCATCAAATTCTACTCCTTCTCGATTTCCTCTTATTGTGTCATGATGTTTAGAGAAGGGCAAAGGGGGGGTACGCGGAGATATGTGGCGGTGAAAATAGCAGAGATTTATCGATCGATTCAGGGCGAGGGCTCATTAACGGGTACCGAAAGCGTGTTTGTGCGCTCTAGTGGGTGTAATTTACGCTGTTGGTTCTGTGACACACCCTATACGTCTTGGGATCCTATCGGTGAAGATATCTCCGTGAACGCAATCATGTCACGTTTGTCTCAATGGGACTGCCAGCATGTTGTCTTGACTGGTGGTGAACCAATGTTGTTCTCCGAGATGTTGCCGTTGTGTGATCGATTGCGAGCCGAGAATTATCACATCACGATTGAAACAGCCGGCACTCTATATCTACCTCTACAATGTGATTTGATGTCGATCAGCCCCAAGACTACCAACAGCGCCCCGAATATCCACGAACACCCATATTGGCATCAGCGACATCAACGCACGCGGTTTGCCCCGAATGTGATCCGCCAGTTGTTGGAAGATCATCAATGCCAGCTCAAATTCGTGATCGATAGTGAAGATGATTTGGATGAAGTTTCCGCCTATATTAAACAATTCCCCGAGCTCTCGTTGCGGCAAATATATTTGATGCCGCAAGGAACGTCGCCAGCAGAACTAGCCGTGCGAGAAGATTGGCTGAAACCGTATTGCGAGCAGCAGGGTTATCATTATTGCCCCCGCCGGCAAATTGAATGGTTCGGATGTGTCCAAGGTACGTAGGGGATTTTTGGTTGGGTTTTAGGGGGACCCTACGGATCGATTTCCAACGCCGCGGATAACGGGTCGGCGTTAGGTGCACAGAATCCGAGGTGGCTATGTTTGCGCCAGCCTTCGGCGTATTCGAACTTGCCGGAAATCGTTCCGAGTTGTCGATCTAGATCTTGCATTGAGTTCAGGTATGAATCGAGCCCTTGGCTTTCGTCGAGCCATTGTTTTTGGCTTTGATGTAGCGCTAACATTTCACGCTTGCGGGGCTGCCATGCACTTACATCGATATAACAACTGGGAGTGATCAACTCACCCAGCGGATCATAATGCGAATAGGGTTGCGCGTGATAAACCGTAACAGGTTTTTCTATAGCCGCAGTGACGGGTGTGGTGGGATAATTAGGCATGCCGCGACAAAACGCAGAGGTTACCGCAAGTCGACATGTCGTCGTGTGATCTTCCATGTAATCCGTTGGCGAATGCGTCAGTAGAATATCGGGCGCCACATTGCGGATAATTGCGGTTAGCTTCGCCAAAGTTGGCTGGTCGTAAAACACCTCCAGATCGTTGCACAACGGCTCATGAAATGTTGCACCAATAAAGTTGGCCGCGGCGTGTGCTTCAGTCAGTCGGATCGCCGCTGTTTCCACGGCATCATGTGTTGTGCTGCCACAACAGCCATTGGCGATGTTCAGGTAGTGTAGTTCGTAGCCAGCTTGGCTCAATCGCATCAATGTTCCGGACATTAAAAATTCTATGTCGTCCGGATGGGCACAAATAGCAAAAGCAACTTTAGCGTTTGTATCGTTCATGTTTTTAATTTCGAGTTATTCGCCACGTAATGACGAAATCAAAGGTGCTTGCAATGTTGCTCGCACAGCAACCAGCCCAGCGACCATTCCAACGATGAGAATAATTCCGATCATGATCACAAGATCGCTGCCCGGCGGTGCCGCTTGGGTGAAGATTATGTGTGGCACTACAGCAAAGGCAGCCGCTAAGACGCCTGTAGCAAGACCAGCGAGTAGCAGCACCAGATTCTCCCAAAGTACCATCTTGGCTAACCGTCGTCCGCCGAATCCGGCTGCCCGCAGCAACGCCAATTCTTTGCGCCGTTCTAATATGCTACGTAACTGTACGGTCGCTAAACCAAACGTACCCAATAATAAACCTAACGCGCCTAGACTTTGAAAAGCACTGATGTAGGTATTCTGTACAGCGAGCAGGCTTTCGAGTAGCGACTGCGTGGACTGCATATCGAGTCCTTGGTCGTTAAAATGAGTTTCCAAAACTGTGTCCGACTGGCTGTTACCGTGGTTTGTCGCAAGAAAGAATCGATAACCACTGACCTTCGGAAAAACAGTTTTAAAATCTGTTTCGTTTATTAACAAACTGCCCTGCAAAATACTATTGGACAACAAGCCTACGACCTGAAAGGTCACGGTACGATTGTCATACGTTACGTCAAATTGTTCCGCTGTGCCGAGATAAAGCTTCAGGCTATACATGGCCGTATTCTTATCAATGACGACTGGAATCGGATCGTCCGGCGTCCCAGCATGCGGCGGCAGATCGGAATCCAGCAGATGCCAAGGGTTTTGCTGCAATGCGTCTCCGCCGGCCTGCGTAGCCCAAGTAAAGGGTGTTATTGTAGTTGTGCTGTTTACGTCGTTGTCATAATGATCGACAAAAGTTTGTGGCACTCCTAAGACTCGTGGCTGTCTAGCTTGATACACATTTGAGCAACTTGCATCGTCGCCATCTCGGTACCGCAAACACTGAATGGATTCGGTTTCCAGTTGTGCCGCACGCTGTTTCCCTAAAACCGAAATCCGCAGATCGTCTTGACCCAGATTTTCGTAAACTGGCATCGAGCTTAATCCCCAATAATCAAACCCACCTTTTCCTGCTGCTGAAGGCGTAAGTTTAAAAGAGCCCATCGAGATTAGTAGAAAGGTAGCCATTGCCATTAAACCGATTGTTAACGCGCTACGACTGGGGTTTCGCCCCGCATTACGTGCCGCGAGCCAAGCAAGAGGTTGTGAAATGTTTCGGATGGATTTCGCCTTCCAGCCGCCACGCAAGAACTGTCGAATCAATAGCAGCAGTGCCGATAACACGCTGAAGCCACCCCCAACAAACGCACCAGCCTGTCCCTCGCTGCCCAGGCGGTCGCCCAAACCTGGCATGGCGGCGACAACAGCTAGCAAAATTCCTGCTGCCAGCAAGATGAGTGCAATCCATCTGGAACGAGTTTGATTTATGGGGTTTGATGAAAGCGGAGGTTCCGTATTTCCCCCTAGCAATCGGCAAGCAGTTACTTCCTTGGTCGCGCGGATAGCCCAAGCGATGGTGGCGACGGACATGATGACACCCAGCAAATACCCAATCACTAAACTACGTGAGGAAATATGAAATTCTAGAAATGAGGTGGCAATGGCATCGACCCACCAAGTGCTGAGACCAGTCAGCATGATTTTCCCATAGCCAATGCCTAATCCACATCCAACTAACGCTCCGATACTCGCCACGATTGCCCCCTCGCCGACCCACATCCGCATGGTTTGTTGGCGACTGAGTCCCACAGCTAGCAATAATCCGATTTGGCTGGCGCGCTGCTGAATCCCTAATCGAAACAGTACAACAATAAGCATCAGCGCCGCGGCAATGACAAACAAACTGAGTCCGAGGAACAACCCATCAAAGGGCGTTGAACCGCTGGACGCGGCCAAGCCATTGCGTTTGACGGCCACGAACTGCATGTCTAAATTATTTCCTTTGTCCGCGTTGTGAGCTGCTTGTTGCAATAACGCCGCCAGGAAATCGGTTCGATTGTCGTCTGCAAAGCGGACGCTGGTCACTTTTCCAAAACGGCTGCCCCACAGCCGTTGGCCGACTGTTAGATTGACGAAAGCTTTGGGGGTTGTGCGGTGGTTGTTCCAATAGTTGTCATCTTGCCCGCGAATTCGATGAACAAGGGGGAATGGTAAGTCCCAGTCATCGATGGACGCTTGGTCGGTAACCCCGGGAACTTCGGGTGTTAACGCCGGATCTGTTATCAGCGTAGGCGCATTTTCAAACAAAGCGACGTTGCGGCGGGTGTAGGGTCGTCGGGGTGCGGTCAACGATAAGATATCGAGGACTTCGAGGTCAATGAAATATTCTTCGCGTTGACCGTGTGTCGTTTCGGGGTCAAAATAATCGACCCGCAGCCAATCCCCTTTTTTGATCTGTAAATCGTCGGCGAGCCAATCGGAAATGACAACTTGATTGTCGCTGATCACGATTGGTTTTCCGTTTGCATTGAGTAACGGCCCAAGTGCCTCCGTGGAATCTACAGCGGTAATGAGTGAATAGGGTGTGATGCTGCCGTAGCGTTGCACCGTGCGTTTTTCAGTGACTGGTCCACCCGCGGGCTGGGGTGTCTCAGCGACTGGCACTTTCATCATGGCGTTGGCGAGATACGTCAATACAGATTGTGCTTGATTTTCATCCGCTTGTTCAACCATGGCGACGGTGGGGTCATCGAGCATCATTCGTTGACTGGAAAGACTATGGTATCGCACGACAGTCGTCATTGCTGATTGTGGATCACTGTGGTTCGGATTAAACTCCAAAACAATCTCGTTCAATAGCAATCCATAATCTTCGAGCGTTGGCTTCAGTGCAGCTTGCAGCGATGCACTAGCACCCTCAGTGGGCGGGTTATCGATTTTCCCGGAGGCAACCAGGATGGCGTTTACTTTGTCTGGTTGTCGCAGTTCTTTTTGCAATCCTGCGAGATTAACGAAGGCGTTTAAAGAGGATTGCTGAGAGGGCGACAGGGAAAATCTACCAAAGCCAGTTGCGGGAATAATCGCCGATACGACTAGTCGCGGTACGCTGCGAATGCGACCTTCTTTGTTGCCGAGAGAACTGTCAGCACTGACTTGTTTATTGTCTGGCAGTCGCAAGGTGACAAGATCACCTACGTTAACCTGCAGTTCGTCCGCCAGTGTTTGATTGAGGACAATTTGATCATCTAGGGGATGGATGGAATCTTCTCGCTCGGTTAAATCAAGCCGCCAAAATTCTTCTCGCACTCCCAGTACCAAGACATTGCCCGCTACAGGTGAGACAACGTCCACCTGATTTTCGGACTCAGTGGATTGCAAGGTCCCCTGCGGAAACAAGATAGCCCCAGTCGCCGTGTGGTAGTGTTGTTTAAATTTAGGTTCAGTTTGTAGTTCCGCAATGAGCTGTTCACGAAAAAAGTGTTGGGTAATGAGAAGCTCGTCGATTTGTCCGAGCCGTCCAAGTGTAAGATCTTTGAGGCTGCCGCGCATGCTGTCGCCGATGAGCAAGGCACCTGTGAGGACGGCTGTGGCTGCAGCAACGCCTAACGCCACGGCGCAATTTATGCGCCAGTGGTGAATTAGACTACGACGAATGAATTGCCATTGAACCATAGTATGAAGTCATCTCTTAAATGTTGCTGGGCGTTACTTCGCCAGCGGAGTTAATTGACCTGCTGATAATTCCAGCTGCCGGTCGAGTTTTTGCGATAGCTCCTGACTATGAGTAACGACGACGAGAATCATTTGTTCTTGGCGTTGGATATCTAACAGCAGTTCGCCGATTTGCTGAGCATTTTTATGATCGAGGTTACCGGTTGGTTCATCAGCAAGCAGTAGCATCGGCTTGTTGATCAGTGCACGAGCCACTGCGACTCGCTCTCGTTCACCACCGGATAATTCCGCCGGACGATGATGGCTGCGATCCGTTAGACCAACGCGTTCGATAAGATCTTCTGCTCGTTCGATATCAGCGGCTGTTGGTTTACCACTCGCCAACGTCGGAACCAAGACATTTTCAAAGACGCTTAACTGCGGCAGCAAATGATGTTCTTGGAAAATGAAGCCAATGTTTTTATTACGGAAATCGGCGAGAGTCTGTTCGTCCATGGTGAAGGGGTTCTCTCCGTCGAACAGGACCGATCCGCTGCTCGGTGTGTCTAGCGTACCGAGTATATGCAGTAGCGTGCTTTTGCCGGAGCCACTGGGGCCAACAATGGCAACGTTTTCGCCGGCGGTGAGCTCGAGATCAAGATCATGTAAGATCCTCAGAGGTTCACCGCGAGTGGGATATTGTTTGGATAGATTTGTAGCAACTAGGGTAGTCATATTGAGATGTTACTTAGGGTGATAATGTTGCAGGTAATTTGAAGTTGAAAAACGATGGTGTTGTTAATTTATGGGTTTGTTAACAGCGCCACGGTACCGAGCCCATAGAACGTATATTCGACGTCGCAGACCTCGTCCAACGCGGTACTCAAAAAACCACCGCTTACTTGTTCTAAGCTACTAGCATACCGCATTAGTCGTTGTTTATCGATTTCCGAATCACCATTGAGATCTTGAAGCGTCAAAAAACCGGTAAAGGTACTCAAAATATCAGCAATCGGAATGCGAGAGTTGGCTCGCAATCCGCCTTCATCATTCTGCATTTCTGCGAGGAATTCAACGGTTTGCGTGACAACTTTATCCGGCAATGCAGCTAGAATTTTGAGGACACCGATCGCCGCCGCTGTGGGATTTGTACCACCACGCTTTTGCACTTGAATTTCCCGGAAGCCGCCCTCATCACTTTGTTGCGACATGATGAATTCAATCAGGTGCTCGGGGTTGCTCAGCGGTCGTTCAATCAATTCACGACATAGTAAAACTAAGAACGAGTTGTAGGTGCTGCTGCGACCACCC
>Ga0208879_1000096_pt1 | contig 90349 bp, 77 predicted proteins | sample Knorr_S15_td_Bot_FD_185605 | JGI IMG/M metagenome (GOLD analysis project Ga0208879, IMG submission 185605) | Marine microbial communities from Southern Atlantic Ocean transect - Knorr_S15_td_Bottom_ad_5009_LV_A (SPAdes) (version 2) | ecosystem: Environmental > Aquatic > Marine > Oceanic | place... | reverse complement strand
TCCATAGCACTCAAAAAATACAGGTTTTCAACGACCGCGAATCCGGCTCCGATTCCAAAACCCAAAATTGCAGCATCCACTGTGAAACCGACGCGATCCGAATAGATCAGGTACACAACCCAAATACACTTTAACCCTTCTTCGGTGAACGGCGCTACGTATTTAGAATAATCGGAGTCAACCAGACCAGAACCCTGCAACAGCCACCCATTCAGGAAATAGGACACTGTCGCCGCAAGAAACCCTGCAGCCAGAGCAAACAGAACGGCTTTCAAGCGCACTAGCTTATAGCTGTCGATCAACACCAGGCCAGCCACGTGCCTGCATCGGCTCCAGGGTATGAAATAAAAAAGGGCGGCTTCCGAGTCCGGAAGCCGCCCTTAAAAGATCGCTAGGATATCTCAGCCGATGTGCATCTGCAGTTCTTCTCTGCGGTGCTTCTGACGCAGCTTTCGCAGTGCCTTTTCCTTGATCTGGCGGACACGCTCTCGGGTGAGGTCGAAACGCTGTCCAATCTCTTCGAGCGTGAGCGGATGCTCGCGTCCGATACCGAAATACAGGCGTGTAATTTCTGCCTCGCGTGGATGCAGCAGGCTCAAGGCACGCTCAATATCAATCTTGAGCGACTCGTCCATGAGCATATCATCCGGCTTGGTGTCTCCGTCATCCGGAAGAACGTCCAGCAGGCTGTTGTCATCGTCTTCGTTGAACGGAGCATCCATTGAGAGATGGCGACCCGTATGCTGAAGAGCCTCACGTACTTTGTCTACGTCGACTTCCAGCTCGACAGCGAGCTCTTCGATAGTGGGCTGGCGTTCGTGAACCTGCGCCAGTCTCGCACTGGTCTTACGTATTTTGGAAATCGTTCCAATTCTGTTCAACGGCAAACGCACGACGCGGCTCTGCTCGGCGAGCGCTTGAAGAATCGCCTGGCGAATCCACCACACTGCGTACGAAATGAACTTGAAACCACGGGTTTCATCAAAACGCTGAGCGGCTTTGATCAATCCGTAATTTCCTTCATTGATCAGGTCCGCCAGAGTTAGACCCTGACCCTGATATTTCTTTGCAACAGAAACGACGAATCTCAGGTTCGCTCTGGTCAAACGATGCAGCGCGTCCTGGTCGCCTTTCTTAATTTTTTGCGCGAGATCAACTTCTTCCTGCGGCACTAGTAACGGGATCTGACCTATTTCCTGCAGGTACTGATCCAGCATTCTTTGCTGGCGTGGGACGTACATACTCCCCTTCCTCTATCCTAATTCTTAGTAGCGATTTTCTCTGGCATCTTCCACGTAGCAGATTCGGCCTTTTCAAACTCAACCTTAAAACCGAGTGGCAGCGGTTCCGCTTTTAAAAGCGGCTCCCGTTCACGCGGGTAGTGGGTGGTTGTTCCCCGAGAACCCGGTTCTAAAACCCTTTATATCATCTGTTTACGTATTGTTTCCCGAAATTCTCAAAAGGGCGTCAGCTATTTTTCGATCCTCACTCATTCTGGGTACTTTTGTCTGAGCGCTCACCCTCTTTCTGGTCTGCTGGAGCCATTCAAAAAACGTCCCACGACTCATTATTGAGATCCTGGGAGCCCGAAATGCCTCAGATTCTCTTCGTATCACGTAATGTCGATTGACTTCCTGAAGATGCCCATCGATGACGGCAGCAAAGAGGTGTATATCGTCTGGGGGTGTTTCAAATTCTACCAGCCACTCGTGCCCGGGCATGGAGTTCTCTGATAGAGCAAGCGGCGAAACGTGGTAGTGGATCACCTTCGCACCCGTTTTTTCGCTTGCAAGCTGGATGGATTTTCTGGCTTCGTCTCCATAAACCGCCTCACCGTAGCTGTCCAGCATTTCATTCGTCCTCCCGGCCACCACGATGCGGTGAGGGGAGATCGACGTGAACTTGATGACATCTCCCACTTCGTAGCCCCAAAGACCACTGCAAGTGGAAACATAGATTCGATATCGAATCCCCGTAACCACACTGTCGATCGCCACCCTCGGCCCGGATCCATCGATGGGTTCAAATTCGAGGAACACACCCGTGTCGAGATGCAACAGCATGTCAACCACATTGGGCTGATCTTGAAACGAGATATAGCCCTCAGATGCACCATAATTCTCTACGAAGTCGATGGGGCCGCCAATCTTGGATTCGAGCAGAGTGCGATATGAGGAGAGGGCAACTCCTCCGGAAAAAAACACCTCCAGATTGGGCCAGATCTCTTTTACCGTAGTAACCCTCGTGTTCCAGACTCGATTATGGTGCTCTATCAATTTTCGAAAGAGGATCGGAGCCCAGGAGGGTACCATGGCGATCGCCCTGATATCCATCTCGTGGGTGTGCTCAATCATCGCATCCAGCTTCTCCTCCCAATTGGGCAAGAACAGAATGTCCTGGGGAACCGCCTGATAAAACTTCTTGACAGCCCAGGGGGCCACCAGATACTGCAGACCGGAGACCTCTCCTATCATCGTTCCGGGATGATCTGGATCCTCTTCAATTCGACCGGGCACTGAAAGTAGTTTGCCAAAAAGAAAGCTCGGATCGCCGATTGAGTCGAAATACGAAAGGGCGACGCACAGCGTGAACCGACGGTTCAGGTTCAGCATCTCAGTAGAGAGAGGAATGATCTTTCCAGCCGAAGCGGTACCGGAGGAGATCGCGAAGTGTTTAAACTCACCAGGCCAGAAAATATCTCTCTCTCCAGAGCGGACCCGAGAGACATCCTCTCGATAATCATCGTACTGGTGAACGGGCACGCGTTCCTGATAAAGTTTTACGGGGTCTGTCGAGCGGGAAATATCCTCGAAGCCGAATCGGGCTCCCCATTCTGTGCGCGCCGCCTTCTTCATGAGCTTGCGCAGCAGACCCACCTGCGTTTCGACGGGGTTCTCGAGGAATGCTCGGACAACGTTTAGCGGACTGACCGGAGGAGGCCAGCGCGATTCGTCGAAATCTGAAAGTGTCAGTGACATACTGCGGAGAACGGGTGCACTACCAAGGTAGCAAAAGGCAATCGCACACCGCTAGTTTCCGCTCAGATTGGCCTTGGAACAGGCCAGGTCGGGTTTTGGAATATTAGTTTAACCTGGCTAGAGGCCTCCTTGTAATCCTGAATGCACCAGTTTCCTGACTATCTTTAATGCTTTACTGCGTTATGGCGAAATCGTGTCGACTGCAGTTCTCGTTTGTTTTCCCGCACCATCGCTGATGGCACCCCCTGCCAATACTGAATGAGTAACAGTCCCTTCATTCTCCGCTCAGGCAATCTTGAACTGGATTGTCGGGCAACCCGTGACGGCGCGGCCCACGTCATGGGGATTTTGAACGTTACCCCCGATTCGTTTTATGACGGTGGGAAATACCTGGACCCGGCACTCGCCCTGGCGCGAGCGGTAGATATGTCGAAGCAGGGCGCGATGCTGATCGACATCGGAGGTGCATCCTCGCGACCTCGCGGAAAAACGTATGGAGAGGGAGCGGCGCTGATAAGCGCCGCTCAGGAAATGGACCGAATTATTCCTGTAATCGAATGCGTATCCGCCTCCCTGCCCGATCTGTGGATTTCAGTCGACACGTTTCGAAGTGACGTGGCCAGAGAAGCACTCGCCGCCGGAGCGCACATGGTGAACGACATCACGGCCCTTCGATTCGACCCCAGTCTGGCAGCGATCGTCTCCGAAGCGAACGTGCCTCTCATTCTGATGCATTCGGTAGGAAATCCCGGCGAAATGCCCCACGTGGCCGAGACAAATGATATTGTGGGACTTGTATTGGATCAGCTTTCGGAAGCGCGTGATATCGCAAGTGAATCTGTGGGCCGGCAAGTGATTCTGGATCCTGGATTCGGATTCGGAAAATCGACAGCCGACAATCTGCGATTAATCGCCGAAATACCCCGCCTCGTCGCCCTCGGATCGCCGGTACTTATTGGAGTATCAAGAAAAAGCACGATCGGCGAACTTGTGGGAAAAGGAGACGATATTGCACCGGTAGATCAGCGGCTGGCAGGATCGCTCGCTGTCACGGGACTCGGCGTCATCGGGGGGGCGACAATCGTGCGCACACACGACGTTGCCGCGACTTTCCAGTTCTTATCCGCCCTTGATGCAACCATGCGCACAGGAGGGAATTAGATACCGTATAATGCGTTCAGCACGAACGCCTTAAGACAAGCTACTTTTACAGAACGACCGTGACACTCATTCCCTGGGTCATACCGATTCGACTGGTCGATCTTCTTGAGATCGCGCTTGTTGCGTACATCCTGTACAAATTGTATCAGCTGATGCGCGGCACGATCGCCGTGCAGATTTTTGCTGGAATAATGGCGCTGTACCTGATTCAGATACTGGTTACAGCGGCCGACATGACGATCCTTGGGACGCTCTTTGGATCTATTGCCGAAGTGTTCGTCCTTGCCGTGATCATCCTTTTTCAGCCGGAAATCAGGAGACTTCTACTTCTGCTCGGCCAGAATCCGCTGATCCGACGATTTATGAGCTCCCCCGCGCAACAGGAGCGTATTGAAGAAATAGTGGCCGCCGTTCGGGATCTGAGTGACCGGCACATCGGCGCCCTCATTGTCTTTGAGCGCTCGAACGGATTGCGGAGTTATATCGAAACCGGGGCTCAATTGCACGCCCAAGTAAGCCGGGAGCTACTCGTCACGATCTTTTACTCGCGCAATCCCCTCCATGACGGCGCCGTGATCGTGCGCGACAGCCGCATCGAAGCTGCCAGATGCATTCTTCCCATTTCCACGAATATGAAGCTTGACAGCGGCTTCGGCCTCAGGCACCGGGCTGCGGTCGGACTATCAGAGGTCACGGACGCATTTGTGATCGTCGTCTCCGAGGAGACCGGATTTGTGAGCACGGCCAGCAATGGGGAGCTCAAATCCAATGTGAGCGTGAGCATGCTTGACAACTATATTGTTGAAGCGCTTGCACCGAGTTTTGAACCGGAGCCGGAAGCGCTTTCTGCAACTACTTAATCCAGCCGAATCATCTAGAGTTTTACGGAAGACCAGAGTTTGACGGAAGACTGGAAATACGAACGTCGTCGCTCTCGACTTATTGAAGAGCTGCGCGAAAAGGGAATCGCGGACGAACGCGTACTGGCCGCCATTGGAAGGGTGCAGCGGCAGTTGTTTGTTGAACAGGCGTTCCTGTCTCAGTCCTACCATGACGTGGCGCTTCCAATTGGCCTGAAGCAGACCATTTCCCAACCTTATACGGTTGCCTACCAGAGTGAGACGTTGGCGCCAAAACCGGGTGAGCGCATTCTCGAGATCGGCACCGGTAGCGGATATCAGGCGGCCATTCTGTGCGAGATGGGCGCTCGAGTCTATTCGATCGAGCGTATTCGGCCTTTGTATGAGAAGACTTCGGCTCTCCTACGCCAGTTGGGCTACACGGCTAACTGCCGTTTTTCGGATGGAATGGCGGGTTGGGAGACCATGGCTCCGTTCGATGGAATCATCGTCACGGCAGGCGCACTGGAGGTCCCCGATACTCTTCTGAAACAACTGAGCCTACCCGAAGGCATGAAGCCGGGTGGCCGACTGATCATTCCAGTTGGAAACAGAAAACAACAGACCATGACCTATATCGTCCGAATGGGCGAAAACGAGTTCGATCGGGTTGAGATGGAAGCCTGCCGTTTCGTACCCCTTCTCGGAAATACCGTAGGCTAGAAGGGTCCAGACCGTCAGTCGCTGGGGTGGGGAGTCCATGAGCGGCTCTCGTGATCGACACGATCCACAATACCAACGATCGTCGCGTCCGTTGGAGTGAGGGCTGGCTTGAACGGTATGGTCGCCTCTGTCGAAGTCACGAAGATCACCGTATCCCCGACTCCGGCATCCACCGTATCGAGCGCCACTACCTGGCCCCCCATATTTTCCCCCACGAACGTCTTGGGTTGGACGAACAACATCTTCTGGCCTTCCAGAGACTTGGTTTTTTGCGTGGCCCAAACACGGCCTATCACTTTGCCCAGGTTCATTCGACGTCCATCTTGTCGACGATCGCAGTGATGACGGCGTCGACTGGTTTATTCTTCGTCAGTTCTGTTTGTCGGGCACTTGAGCCTTGAGCGAACAATACGATTTCCCCTACACCCGCGCCAACGCTATCGACCGCAACTACCATCCGTGATTTTTCCGTACCATCGGCATCGATCTCCCTCACGAGTTGCAATTTCATTCCCGTGAGCTGCTCGTCTTTTCGGGTGGCCCAAACCGTTCCGATAACTTTTCCGAGTGTCATTTCCCTTCAGGATTAGATGGATGATGGTTCGAAGCTCGTGCCTTCTGAGGCAAACGAGACCTGAAAATAATCCGCAACAGTCGCAGCATGATCCGCAAAAGTTGCTCTCGTTCCCAGATCTACGCTGGCACCGCTGCCATAATATAACAGTGGGACGTATTCCCGGCTATGATCCGTACTTGGCGTTGTCGGATCGTTCCCATGATCCGCGGTCAACACCAGTCGGGATCCCCTGGGAAGTGCACTCAATATGGCAGGAAGCGCCCGATCGAACTCCTCCAGCGAATTGGCGAATCCCGCTGCATTGTTTCGGTGACCGAATTCCTGATCGAAATCAATCAGGTTTACCCAAATAAACGTTTTTGCATCCTCGTCCTGTGCTCGCGCGATTTCACGGATGGTCACTTCGATGCCATCAGAATTGGATGTGGTCTTGGTAGATCTTGCAAATCCTTCTCCACCAAAGAGATCCGCCACCTTCCCCACCGATACCGTCGTGATACCCTTGGCGTACAACGCTGTCTGAAGAGTTCGTGACTCGGGCATCCTAGAAAAATCTTTGCGTTTATTCGATAGTCGCTGGAACGAGCCTTCCGTGCCCTGGAACGGCCTCGCAATTACGCGGCCAACACCGTGTGCGTCCACGCAAATTTCGTCTCGCACAAATTGGCACAGCTCATAAAGCTTTTCGACTGAGATCACATCTACATGAGCCGCAATCTGAAAAACACTGTCTGCAGAGGTGTAAACGATGGGAATGCCCGTTTCCAGGTGCTCCCGACCAAAATTATCAATTATCGAAGTCCCTGACTCCGCCCTGTTTCCGAGCACACGTTCGTAATCCGCACGCTCACAGAATGCATCGATGACCTCCGCCGGGAATCCACCCGGATAGGTCGGAAACGGATTGGATAGACATAGACCGGCCAGCTCCCAGTGTCCAATCGTGGAGTCTTTGCCGGCAGATCGCTCGGTCATCTTACCAAAGGATGCCGTAGGATCGGAGACCGCCGTTACTCCTTCCAGGGGCCTTATTCGTCCGAGACCCATCCGCTCCAGATTGGGGAGGTTCGGTCTCTCAACAGCTAGAACATGACCCAGTGTATCACTGCCATGATCACCGTACGCCGTCGCATCGGGTTGTTCACCAATGCCAACTCCGTCGAGCACAATCGTTACGAACAGCATAAACGCGTCCCGCTACTCAACGATTATACACTCGCCCGATTGAAAGGCCTCGAGCAACGCCGCTGAAGCGTCCGATTTGAGTTCGTCAGCCCCCGAATGTCGCTCCTGCATCACTGCAACCCCAACGCTGACGCCCCCTGCAAGGGATTCATCCTCATTCGGAAACGCGTCCTGAATACCACTTGCCCATCTCGCCACGCCCTCCTTGGACCCGTGATAGAAGATGCCATAAGTAAGCTCTCCAAATCGCTCGACCCTGGCATCGACGGCAACGTTTTTCAATCTTTCTGAAAACTCGCTCTCCAGGCTGTCAACGTCAGTGGATCCGTCGCCTGCCAGTTCTTCCCCCTGATTTAAAAATACCAGGGCCAGAGAAAGTGGGTGCGCCATGGCTCGGGCACGTTCCATCTCGTCTGCGATGATTTCACGGCGAGGCTTGGGAGTACTCGAAGCATCCAGATCGGCCAGGCCGCCTTCTGCCTCCGTATCCAGAATTGTGGTGATGAGTCGGGCATACTGCTCCATCAGAACCCGCACCGACGCGGCTTCCAAACCGTCATCGTTCATCGTGTCGAGCACGAGCACAAACAAGTCGTCATGCTTCTTGGGCACAACCGGTATCATCGCGACTTGCCTGATGTTGATTGGCTCGTGATAATACCTGAGTTTGGCTTTCGGGAATCCGTTCGGTCCTACACGCGGATATACCACGGGTACCAGAGCGCGGTGGCCAGACAGGATCGGCTCTTTGGCGGAGTATGATCCGCCGCTGCGCGCGTAAGAGTTCTGACTGATCATCACTTCGACGTGATATCTGAGAGGCGTGTCTTCCTGCCGGAGAAGACACACGGTGTAGGCATCCACGGAAGCCCGAAGAGAACTCAGGCAAGGTATGAGCACATCTTCATAGGACGGGGTTGACGCCTCGGATACCATGATGCGTGGACGGGGTGCCCGCGTGCGAGCTTTTCCGAGAGCAGGTGCATCTATCGAATCGCTGGGTACTTCAATTGTCACCGTGGGCGATCCCAGAGCAAGGCTTTCGGAATCGGCCGACAGTTCCAGCTGTTTCTCGCCCTCGCCGGAGTCGGTCAGCTCCAAATCGGAGCTCGTGTTATCCGTTTCGATCGGCTTGATTTCCAGAATGCCGAGAGATGATAGATCCTCTTCTGGTTGCATTGGAGCCTGCATGAACTTCTCCGGAACGTCTCTATGACGGCGTCTCATGTTCACTGTGAGAAGAACGAGCGCACCCACGAGAAGAACGAACGCAAGGAGATACAACAGAGGTCGTCCCAGAACGATCGCTAGCGAAAACGAAACTACAGCTAGAATGATGAACAGAACGCGGAGCATTCAGCGTGGGACGCATCGGAAATGAACGAAAAAACAGGCCGGTTGCGGCAAGCTATTGGCGCCTACGGCAAAAGTCAATAAATGGGGATAACCCGTCATCACTGGATGGCTCATTTATGCAAAATTCGTTTCATCGTGAGATTGACAATGAGATAAGGCAGCAGCCTGAATGGTTGTGAAGGGCTTTTTTGTCTCTTAATCGATGATTTGTCCGTCTCACAGGACTTTTGGCACGAGCTTTGACTTATCAGTCTTCGAAACGATCAGACTGGAATATTAGTCCCTCATTCGGCCCTTCCTGTTTTGGCTTTGATCCTCCTTGACCTCCAGGCTGCAATCGCGCTCAACAATGTTGACCTGTACGAGCAGCTCAGACAACTGTCCATCCGGCTCCTGCATATACAGGAACAGGAAAGGCGGACCCTGGCCATCGAACTGCACGATCAGTTGGGTGGTCTGATAACCTCTCTGAGAATGGTGCTCCAAGAGGTCGAACCTACCACCGCGACCGTGAGAGCAGTTGAACTACTGGAATTGCTGGGAAACTCGGCGCGAGACCTTTCCAGCACATTGCGACCATCTACGTTGGATGATTTTGGACTTGTCGCGGCAGTCAGCGAGCTGATACCGCCTTCTCAGGCCAGTGCGGCTCTATACGTTTCCTTCAACTACAATCTGGGCGAAGAGGAGCGATTTTCTCCCAGCGTCGAGACCGTCGTTTACCGCGTGATTCAAGAGGCAACCACAAATGTTCTTCGACACTCGAAAGCGGATAAGCTCGATATCTCTTTGGTGAAGTCTGAAAACGTCATCGATATCAAGATTCACGACGATGGGATAGGCTTCGATACCGAAAACGAGTCCACTCGTAAATCCACGTCGCTGGGACTCAGGGGAATGGAGGAGCGAGTAGCTCTCATCGGTGGATCCTTCTCAATCGAGTCCTCCCCGGATAGTGGAACGATTATCACCGCCTCCATTCCGACAGATATAGAAGCGTGGCAATGACGCCTCCGCTCAAGCGGAGTCTGCCAGGATGCTGCCGTCTGGCATTCGTCGCCCTGGAAGATCCAGACCTTCGCCGAGAGCGATCAGCTCGGAGCACAGACCAGATCGGTCCTCTAGGAGGCGCTGAATGATGGCTTTTCGTCGGTGTCGCATTACGCGGACTCGAATAGCACGATACGTTTCGGCCGACATTTCCGAATAAACGAGAGCGAGGTAACCGCCGAAAGCCCCGATAGCAATGCTGACGATCACCACGGACACGGCGAGATCGGGCATCCCGGGGAAAACAGATCGCAGCTCTTCGTGACCAATCCAGGCCATTATAGCCACTGCGATCCAAGTTGCTGGATACAAGATCGCACCGGCAAACAGTTTCACGGTGGCCTCATCCTTTCGGGCATCAGCTACTTTTCTGGTGATCCAGTTGAGCAGCCAGTAGGGGCCAATATTGATCAGCGTCCCGAGGAGTAAAATTGGAGGAAACAACAGATACACCGCGATGGCTTGACCCAGAAACAGAAGAGGCAGCAGAGGGGAGCCCATACCGGGTTTGGCGCTCAGTTCATGGTCGTCGATTCCCAGCGCACCCATGTAGCGGTTATACCGATTCAAGCGCTTGACAAGGTCGGTAATTTTCTTCGGGTCGGACTCCATCCGAGCCTTGTAGCCTAACCAAATTCTGTCGAATCCGAGGTGACTCTCGGCCAGGCCCGGATCTCGATAGTCTGTCCCGTTTTGCCAGGCCAGATCGGCTCGGATCAGTCTGCGAGCCCGGTGCATCAGATGGTGAATGTGCCAGTCTTCAGTCGCTCCGACAACCTCGGCCAATCTGGCATCGATGAGCTCGGTGAGTCCTGCGACCGCAGGTCGCAGGACAGATCGTTCCTCTCCCGGATCAATGTCCAGAGATTCGGGAAGCGGAAGGGCCGGATGAAACGTGATGAGTACCCGCGACCGAAAAATGTTCTTACGATCGTAGTACAGGCCAACAGGCACAATAACTGGACGAGATACAACATCATCGGTGAGCGTCCGAGCCCGGTAGTACAGTCTTGATGCCCCCGTTTTGATGTCTGAAAGGTGAGACATGTCATGACTCACCCCTTCTGGAAAGAGAGCCGAATAGGATCCATTGGCGATTTCCTGCGCCATGCTGTCGAGACTTTCCTCGTTCGCACGCATTTTTTCTACGCGCGAAAGATCACTTTTGTCGCTGGCCCGATAGATTGGGACCGTACCCAAGTGACGAATCAACGGCCCGATCAGGGGCCAGCTGAAAAGGCCATGGCGGGCACCGAAAATAATCTTTCCGGGGAAGTGAGCGATTATCAGAGCCGGGTCGATCAGTCCATTCGGGTGTCCCGCGATGAGCAGTCCTCCGCGGTCGAGTGGTAGGTTTTCGGTGCCCTCCACTACGACTTGTTTGAAAAACAGCCTCAGTAGAACACGTAGAAATCCCCGGATCGCTCGGTATGCTCCTGTTGTTGATTCAGACATTTCTCCTCAGTGCAGAGACACCTTGCGGATAAAGCGACGAACTGCAGTCTCCGAGCCCACCCATCCGAGCATCAAGCCCGCTGTCACCATCGCCAGAGAAAATGTTACCATCGTATACATGTCGGTCGCTTCCAGCTGGGGTAGATAAAAGGTCATCGCGTAATGCAGGACCCATAAAATGAACAGGGCCAGGATGGACGAAAGGAATCCCTGAATCATGCCCTCGACAACGAAAGGAACTCTGATGAACGCGTCGGTCGCGCCCACAAGCTTCATGGTTCGAATCATCAGTCTCCGCGTATAAATAGCCAGTCTGATGGTATTGGCAACCAGAAAGATGGAGGCCAGCAATACAATGATTCCTATGGACATGCCGATGAGCGAGAGTAATCTTCGATTTCCCTGCACTCTGGCGAGTAACGATCGGTTGAACACCACCTCATCCACGCGATTCCACGAGGAAAACTCTGCGACGAGTATGTTCAGACTATCTGTGTTGATGTATGCCGGTTCAACCGTCACCTTGATCGAAGCGGGAAGAAAGAATTCGTCGAAGAAGACCTCAGCCTCCTCTCCAAAATCGGCTCGAAATATTTCCTGTGCCTCTTCCTTCGAAATGTATACGGCTCCTGCCACTCCCGGCATCGCCTGGGCCCTTCTGTGCAGCGCCGCTGCGACGTCAGTGGGCACCTCCTCTAGAAAAATCTCGACTTCACCGACACGCTGGGTCAACCACTCTGCCACACTTCGAGCCTGCCACGTCACAATGACGAAGAGACCGACCAGCACCAGAGCGACGGTCATGGCGCTGGTTGATGCGATCGAGGGAAAACTCGATCGCCTGAAACCGGCGAACCCTTCTTTGACAGCGTAAGGAATCATTGGTCTACATCCCTGGCATGAGCATTACTGCATTCAGCATCAGTCTGCTTGGTCCAATCCAGAACATGCGATACTGCGTCTTATCCAACAACAGGATAACCTTTCCGGCACCCATATTTTGAACTCCTGCGAAGGCCTTTCCCGCAAGTTTCTCTTTGTTTTCGTTGGAGGAGGCTCCAGAGGCCAATACGGTGGACTGATCTCGATCATAGTAACCAACCGTTGCCATTGACGAAGAAGGCATCAACGCATCGGAGCCGAATTTAAGGCTGAACAAGTGATCGGGCATTCCGGCCGCGAGAGGGTGGCTATTGTCCAGGATCGCCCTGAGCGCCGAGCCTGAGATGCGACCGATATTGGTAGAATCTCTTCTGTCTTCATAACGCGTGTAGAAACGCTCTTCGAGATCGTCGTTTTCCGCCCCATCATCCTCTGATTCCTCCGCTTCGGGCGCCTTCGCCAATTCGATGCCGGTGATCCCACTCCTTCCCTTCGTCAAGAACGAGGCTGCGCTCTCTGAACCAATGAGTGTTCCTCCTTTCCTTATCCAGGCGGTGAGTCGCGCCGTTTGCACGCTGTCGAAAACGGATCCAGGATTGCCAGGAGGCAGTATGAGTACATCATACTCGTCCAGATCAAGACGCGGAAAGGATCTGCCGCGGATGCGGTCCACGCCATACTCCACCCATCGATCGAACATGAACCACAGTTGGCCAGCCGTCTCAGATGAAAACGGAGAATCGATCATCAGTGCGACGTTTGGCTTCTTGATTACGCGCGCGCTTGCGGACGCCAAGTCCATCCCGCGGTCCATTCTTGAGGCATCCATCCCTACGATTCGAACACCCGAATCTCTGGCGATTCGCGCCATATCAGCTTCTAGATGATCCTGAAGGTCTCTATTTCGACCCTTTAACACGATCACGGTGCCAACTGAAAAGTCATCATCGCCCATTCCAAATGTTTTCCGGGCTGATCGCACATTGTAACCGGCCTCCCACAACATGCCGAGTGCCTTAGGGGCCCCTCGCTGTCGCCAATCGATGGCGTACCCATATCGCGCGTTTTCCCCAATTACTCCGCTTTCCCTCGACGGTCGAGAATGAACGGCCCTGGTGTCTACTCGAACATTATTCTCCGTCCACGCCGCATTGCTCAAATTGTAGGCGAGTGGAATGGACCAGGTTGACATGTCATACATGTCCAGCGATTCAATTTCCATCTGGCGCTGCATCAGCGTGTTGACAAGTACGTGTCGATCCTGATTGGCACGAATCACATACGTTCCCCCGTTGAATGTTCTCCGTTCTGAAGCGCCATCCCAGTAGTCGTATGCATCGATAGAAAATGCTTCCGTTGTCTGCTCGATCTCAACGCCATGCTTCAAAAGGAGATCGATTACGTCCCCCACATAGCCGTTTCCGCCATCGTCCGGTATCAGATAGGCTTTTGTCTCGCTGTCACTCGTTTCCGGATTGAAAAAGGATCGGAAGTAGGTCAAGAGCGCCGCGCGATTCTCTACCGCGGATCGCACTACGGCCATCGAGGTCGAGAAGTGGTCAAAGGCCCGCTGACGCAGGGTGAGAACATAGCCATCGTTCGTTTTCACAGCCCGGCCGCCGCGACTGTGCCCTCCCTGCTCGGACAACATTCCAATCGACCCCAGAATACTCGGATAGGATGATCCGTAGCCCGGATAGAAAAATTCAAAGGACTCCCGCGTGAAATAGTTCACCTGATTTCGGGCCAGCGCTTCGCCGCTGGCCCGCCCGAAAACGTCTGCCCACATCTCATAATCTTCCGGCAAGTTCAGATTCCTGGGCGCCTTGCCGGGCATAGTGAAATAGTTGTTGTTGAATCCCTGCTCGTGATAATCCATGTGGACCTGGGGGAGCCACTGCTGGTACAGCGCGATACGTCCCCTCGATTCCGGGTGCACCAACCAGACCCAGTCGCGGTTCAGGTCAAACCAATAGTGATTGGTTCGGCCGCCGGGGAAGGGCTCAACATGCTCTGCGTCGCTGGGGTTTATCCTTAATCGATTGCTCTGCATCGACTTGTACCAGTACACGTAGCGATCTCGTCCGTCTGGATTTATTGTAGGGTCGATGACAACGACTATCTCTTCGAGCATCTCAAGAGTTTCTGCATCCGTACCCGCAGCCAATCGGTAGATGACCTCAAGAGCAGCCTCTGTGCTGGACGGTTCATTCCCATGGACATTGTAACTGAGCCAGGTTACGATTGGATTACCCGAGATCAACTCCTGAGCCTCGGACTCGGGAAGGTCCGAGTCGGCCAATCGAAGATTGGCCGCCCTGATTTCGTCCAACCTGGCATGATTGGCCGGAGTGGTAATGAACAGCGCGTGCAACGACCGATTTTCATACGTGCGGGCATATTCAGTTATTGTGACTCGGTCAGACGCCTCAGCAACGGCGTGAATGTATCTGACGACGTCAGCGTAAATCGTGTATTCGGCTCCCGTCTCGTATCCCAGGAATTCCGAGGGGCTCGGAATGGATGCGTCTCTCGGAACGTCTGCCTCAAATTGAAAGTGAGGGGGAATAAGCTCGTCCTGTGCGCTCGCCGTCAGGCTGAGGGATAGCACGAGTAACAAGGAGAGGGCACATTTGTAATACTGTTGCATGCTGCGGAGGTACATTCAATGGCTGCGATAGACGTAATGACGTCCTTTCCGCGAGTCTGTGCGGCGAAGGACAAGTGCCAATAATAGAGAAGAAAATCAATACCAACTCGGACCGACGAGCAACTATCTGACCACGACGATCTGTTTGTTCAGAATCGAAGACTCAGATTCCAGTCGCAGAACATAGAGTCCCGACGAAAGGTGATTGAGAGGGACGAATACCTCCAAAGTGCCAGCAGTCATCGAGATAACTCTTCCGGGATGCACCTGGCGGCCCGTAAGATCAAAAATGGCCCATCGAACAGATTCACCTGGCGGTGTCTGAACGCGAAGTGTCAGGCTGTTAGCTGCAGGAATGGGCCAAACCTGAAGTCTGAATCCCGACTCAAGGTCACCTTCCTCTACAGCATCTACAATCGATGCCGCGATCTGGCGTCCCTCAAACACCTGGATGACTGTTTGAGCCACGCTCATGTTATGACGCTGGAGAGCGACCTGGACAAGGTCATCCAGTCCGTCAATGAAGGAAGCATCTCCTGAATGAATCCTGATCGCTGCGACAACCAGATCATCCACGATGGTGGCCCCGAGCAATTTCCGTAGATCCCAGAGGGCCGCCCCCCAGATCATCCCCCAGACGTAAGGGTCGGCAAAGTTGTTGTAAGAAATCTTGCACTTCTGGTCGCCCTCGTGGTAGCGCGTGCAGACCCCGTATTTCAGTGTATCCGAAGGAGAACCCCAGTTCCACAGCCATTCTTCCGTGTGGAGGTCAATTGTTCTGAACTCAGCACTGTTTTCGGGCCCGATGCAATGTTGCCGGTCGGGACAAGTGACCACCCACTCTCCGATGCGCGGGTCGTCGGTGTACGTGGCAGTGAAGTAGTCGGCGTATCCCTCGCTTATCGCTCGCGTCTCGTCCGGCGTACCGATGCCGATCTCAAAACCAAGGCTGGATATGGCCAGGTGACTGTATTCGTGATAGATGATGTCGTCACTGAGCGCCGAGTTCTTCATAAAGATATCTCCGACACCGAGTTTTACGATGCGGTTGGGATAATCAGCGAATCCGCCATCTCCCGATATGTGAACTTTGGCATCAGCTTGGAAATCGATATTGACACCCAAGCGGTCGATCCAGAACTGTCGCGCAAATGTGTCGATGTGGTAGTACAGGTTCACGGCGTCGAAGCGAGAACAACGCGAGGAATCGGTGATACAATCCAGTGCTGGATTCAGGTCGGGCTCGAAGCGATAATCTGCGCCGTCTCCCGGTGCCGATTCAGTGGGGCCTTCAAGCTTTTCACTCCCCACACGCACGTATTCTCCTTCGAGTCGAAACCCATCATCGAGCAGGCCCTGAAGTTGAACGAGGATGGTTTGGCCGTCATCCGGATCATGCAGGAATACATTTGCCGGCGCGGTTGTCGTGCGTTGTCCCAGTAGGCGGCCGAATTCCGATTTCCAGATCAGCGTTGAAGCCGTCTCTTGTGATTCAGCCTGTGTTTCTGTCCACGCGAAAGACTGGATGCGGTCAAGAGGACAAAATCCAGCTTCGTGGTCTGAGACGACCGATTGTGCACCTGCGCTGAACGGTGAGCTAAGGGCGGCCAGAATCAGGAACAGTAGATATTTTGAGGATTTGGACACAGATAGAGGTCAGAACGTCAAATACAGCCCGTTGAGGACGGATCAGGGTGAGTACAGCCAGTTAGTTCTGGCACGATACAGCAACGTAATAAATCCCAACCGCGAGCGCCACAATCGAGTGGTCAAAAGTAGGTGCCTGGAGCAGAGCCTTAATTCGGCTTATTCTGAATCTTCGAAGCGATTTTTACCGCGATTCTTGCGCACCTTTTCGGGGTCAAATATCCGTCCGTTCATGGCCAAGTAGACGCCCGGCGGTAGAGATTGAACGGCGCCCACCGCCACACCGATGTTGAACTCCGCGTCTGTTTCTCGGAACCGGGCAGGGGTAAGCGATCCTACCAGGACGATGGTTTTGCTCCGCGCAACTGATATCAGAGCAAGAGCAGTTTCAACCATGGAGTCCGTACCGTGCGTAATCACGATTTGGTCGGTATCGCTCGCAGCGGCGGCTTCCACGATCTTCTCTCGATCCTCGGCAGTCAAATCCAGGCTGTCCTTGTGAAACAAGTCGATCACCACATAAGACAGTGTTGAACCAACGCGATCCAATATCGATCTAATTTGTGGGTCACCAACAGCGTAGTCGCTTTTCGCATCGAAGTACACCTTGTCAATGGTGCCACCGGTTGTAATGATGGTGATATTCATCGTGCCTGTGGGGACGCTCGGAAAATCTGCCGGCCTTCAATCCAGGTTGCCAGGCAGCTGTTTGCTTGAAAATGATACATCCAGTGATCAACATCCTCAACGGTTACTTCGATAAAGTTTGCCCGTTTTCCGTTTTCGATGGAGCCGTACAACTGGTCTCGTCCGATTGCGCGAGCTGCATACAATGTGGCTCCCTTGAGCGCCTCGGCTGGTGTCATCCTGCTCATCGTGCAGGCAAGCATCATGGCTAGAGGCAAATCATTACAGGGAGCAGATCCAGGGTTGAAATCGGTGGCGACCGCGACTCTGACACCCGCGGACATGAATGCCCTCGTCTTCATTGGAGGCTGATTCAGATGGAGAGAGGCGAATGGAAGACAGACGGCGGTCACCCCTGCTGATTCCATGGCCCGAATTCCGTCGGCGGAGGTGTATTCCAGATGATCGGCGCTGACGGCATTGACCTCAGCCGCGAGCTCTGCGCCGCCTCCATCCTGAAGCTGATCCACGTGCAGTTTAGGGCGAAGACCCAGGTCTGAGCCCGCGCGTAAAATCTTGCGCGCGTTTTCTTTCGAAAACGCGCCTTCTTCGACAAAAACATCGTTGAATTCTGCCAGACCCTGGCGGGCAACCTCTGGCAGAAGATCGTCACAGATCATCTGAATGTAACAGTTTTCGTTACATTTATCAGGGTCTGGGACAACGTGGGCGGCAAGTAGGGTCGAAACGACTTCAATGGGCGTTTTTTGGCCAATATCTCGATAAACTCTCAGCAGTTTGAGCTCTTCTTCCAGTGAGAGTCCGTACCCGGACTTGCACTCCACAGCCGTCACGCCCTGTCGGACGTAGAGAGCAAGGTACTTTTCGCAGTGGTCCCTGAGCTCTTCTTCCGACGCGCCTCGAGTCTGAGCCATTGTTTTTCGAATGCCACCACCCTCAGCGGCAATTTCGAGATAACTCCGCCCCTCGATCCGCATCCTGAATTCGTCAGCGCGCCAACCCCCGAATCCGAGATGGGTATGACAATCGACCAGTCCCGGAAATACCGCATTTCCCCCAGCCGAATACTGCGCTCTTGTGGCGGTGGCCTCAGGCAGATCTCCCGCCGGACCAACAAAATCAAACGTGCCGTCTTTCCACGATATGGCCGCGCCCGTGAGCGACTGGACGTCGGACTGATCGCCTTCGTCCCTACAGCAAGCCAGATACCCAATGTCGTTGAGAACGCCTGAATCAGACAAGGCTGCATCCCTCCGACTCCACTGCTTTTTGCAATGTGGACGATTTGATCAACTTGACACTTGGGCCCAGGTCATCCTGAAAGAGATAGTCCTTTTCGCGGTGAGGAATCTTCTCCCTGATCAGAGTATGAGCGATTTCTACCCCTTTCCCCGGTCTCAGCGGCGAGCGGTAGTCCAGTGCTTGGGCCGCCGTCAACAGTTCTATTGCGAATACATATTGGACGTTTTCCAATACCTGCAGAAGCTTCACCGCGCTGATGCTTCCCATCGAGACATGATCTTCCTGACCCAGCGATGTTGGAATGGAATCGACCGACGCCGGGTGACACAGCACTTTGTTTTCCGAAACCAGGGCGGCTGCCGTGTATTGCGGAATCATGAATCCAGAATTGAGTCCCGTTTCCTTCATCAGCAGGCGCGGGAGACCATCGTGTCCTTCGAGAAGTAGGTAGGTGCGCCGCTCGGATATGGACGCCAGCTCCGCCAGCGCGATTGCGGAATAATCTAGTATCAGTGCCAGCGGTTGACCGTGGAAATTTCCCCCGCTTATGATCTCTCCATCGGGAAAGACGAGCGGATTGTCCGTAACCGAATTCATTTCGATCTCCAGGACGTCCACCGCGTGCGACAGCGCATCACGGCTCGCGCCATGCACCTGGGGCACGCATCTCAGACAGTACGGGTCCTGCACCTTCCCACAGTCGCGGTGTGACTCGAGTATTTCGCTGTCCTGCAGCAACGTGCGGACATTCTGTGCTACGTTCTGTTGACCTTGATGAGGCCGGATCTCGTGAATCCGACTATCAAAAGGGTGAATACTTCCCTGCAGGGCTTCCAGGCTCATTGAGGCGAGAATATCTGCTGTTCGGACGAGTTTGTGGGCCCGGTTCAGTATGTAGGCACCGTATGCGGCCATAAACTGCGTGCCGTTAATGAGGCTCAGACCATCTTTTGAAGCCAGCTCGACTGGCTTCAGTCCCTCTTCAGCAAGGACCTCTGCTGCGGGGCGCGGCCGGTCATCATCTCCCCAGAAATATCCCTGCCCAATGAGCGGCAGCGCCATATGCGCGAGCGGCGCAAGGTCACCGGACGCGCCCACACTCCCCTTCGACGGCACCACTGGCGTAAGCCGATTGGTGGCCAGGTGTAGGAGGCGATCGAATGTGGTTTCCGAAACACCGGAGTATCCAAGACCCAGTGAGTGCACCTTCAGTGCCAGCATGATCTCGGTAATCTTCTTCGGAACAGGATTGCCCACCCCTACAGCGTGACTTATGAGGAGATTTCGCTGCAGCTGGCTCAATTGCTCGTTATCGATACGTTTGTTGGCCAGTTTTCCGAAACCCGTATTCACCCCGTAGATCGGCTCTCCTTTTGCGAGCTCCGCTTCCAGGGTCTTCCGCGATTGCGAGACAGCGCTGGAATCATTTTTCAGGGCGTCTAGAGACCGACGGATGTCGTCGTACAGATCTGCTATTGTCAGGGTGATACTCATCCGTTCACCATCGGTAGATCAACGCCGCGCTCATTTGCCGTCTCAATCGCATCATCGTACCCGGCGTCGGCATGCCGCATGACGCCCGTTCCGGGGTCCGCGGTCAGCACTCGCTCCAATCGGCGGTCCGCCATGTCAGTACCGTCCGCTACACAGACCATCCCCGAATGAATGGAATACCCGATGCCTACTCCGCCACCGTGATGCAGGGAGACCCAGCTCGCACCCGACGCGGTATTGAGCAGCGCGTTCAGCAGCGGCCAGTCTGCGATCGCGTCGGACCCATCCTTCATTCCTTCGGTCTCCCGATTCGGAGAGGCCACTGATCCACTATCCAGATGGTCTCGGCCGATGACAAGGGGGGCCTTCACTTTTCCCTTGGCTACCAGCCAGTTGAACTTCAGCCCCATTTCAGCTCGTTCACCGTATTCCAGCCAGCATATTCGGGCCGGAAGTCCTTGAAACTGAACCAATTCCTGTGCTTTCCAAATCCAGCGCGCCAGTGCTTCCTTCTGAGGAAAGGTCTCCAGGATAGCTTCATCCGTGACGGCAATGTCGTTCGGGTCGCCCGATAGAGCGGCCCAGCGGAAGGGTCCAGATCCCCTGCAGAAGAGGGGCCGAATGAACTCGGGCACGAATCCCGGGATGTCGAATGCCTCGGTCATGCCCCGATGATCGGCGACTTGCCCCCGAAGATTGTTGCCATAATCAAAGGTGATCGCGCCAGCAGCTTTCATGTCGAGCATCGCCTGAACATGCTCTTGCATGGCATCAAGCACGGCAGTCTGGTAACCATCGGGGTCCGATTCCCTGAAAACAGTTGCGGACTCGACTGTGTGTCCGATCGGGATGTAGCCCAACTCAAGATCATGCGCAGAAGTCTGATCCGTCACCACATCCGGGACGATGCCCCGACGAACCAATTCGGGGAGGATCTCTGCGATATTTCCCAGGAGGCCGATCGAAAGAGCTTCGTTGCGATTGGTAGCCTGGCTAAGCTTGTCCAGCGCCTCATCGAGGTTCTCAGACATCTCATCACAGTAGCCAGAATCTACTCGGCGCCGGATGCTTTCTGGATCGATCTCGACGCACAGGCAGGCTCCGCCATTCATGGTGGCGGCCAGCGGCTGGGCCCCACCCATGCCTCCAAGGCCCGCTGTTATTACAAGGCGTCCGGCCATCGTACCACCAAAATGCTGGTTTGCACACTCGGCGAAAGTTTCATAGGTCCCCTGCAAAATGCCCTGAGTCCCTATGTATATCCACGATCCGGCCGTCATTTGGCCATACATAGTCAGTCCAAGGGCATCCAAGCGGCGAAATTCGTCCCAGGTACCCCACCGGGGAACGAGGTGAGCATTGGCGATGAGAACGCGTGGTGCTTCTTCATGCGTGCGAAAGACCCCGACCGGTTTCCCGGACTGCACAAGAAGTGTCTCATCATTTTCGAGGCGTTTAAGGGTCTCGATGATGCGGTGGTAGCACTCCCAATTGCGGGCCGCCTTTCCGCCACCGCCGTACACAATCAGATCTTGCGGGTGCTCCGCCACCGCCGGATCGAGGTTGTTCATCAGCATGCGCATGGCGGCTTCCTGGTGCCACCCTTTACACGAGAGCTCGGTCCCGTGAGGAGCATGGATATCTTTGTGCGTTACTGTCATGTCAAATCTGATATAAAATCGATCTATTCGAACTGCTTTCGGAATGCCTCGAATTCGGCCTCCAGTCGAGTGAGGCGCTCCCTCAGTTCATCGAGGTCCGCCGTTGATTCTGTAGGGGAAGGGGGGCCCGTGGCCTCTTCATCCTGAATCGGCTCGCCGGACAACAAATGAGCAAATCGAACGCCTTTCTGGCCGGCTCGCCTCCCAACCTGCACAACCAGTGGTTCTTCCCGATTGGAGAGGGCCTGCAGAACGTCTGCGACCTCTTCCATGCTCTGAAACGATGCCATGCGGGTCGTATGGGTCCGCAGTTCACCCACGGTTTGCGCGCCTCGAAGAGTCAAACTGGCTAGAACCGCGAGGCTCGGCACGTCGAGGCTCCAGTGCTGAGCGGCGGCATGGCGGTACTTTTCTGCGCGACCGCCCGCCACAGACGCGTGACCGGAAAGCCGCTCAGTGTACAGTTCGTCGAGGGCCCGTATTACCGTAATCTCACCGTATTCAACGACGGGGAAACGGTTGGATTTCTGATTGCAACCGTTGACCAGCGCGTTGACGGTCATCGGATAATAGTCCGGAGTACTGAGCTCTTTTTCGATGAGCACTCCCAGAATCCTGACGGCTTCAAGGGATAACTTCTTTTCCATGAGGGGACCTCACTCTAAAAAGATGATATTTGCCCTGAACACTTCCGGACGGGGTCACAGAAGAAACGACACATCTGAGCCAGGATCAATTTCCTGGGGATCGGATTCTCCGTGAAACAATCGAGCGCCGGTTCTACCCTCCAGCGTCATGACGGGTCCATCAACCTTCAGCATGGCACCTTCACGAAGACCAATTACCGGCGATTGTGGGTTCATGATGGTGAATTCGAGGATTCTTTCCTCTCTCGTTTCACCCATGTGCCCTTCCGGGTGCGCATCCAGATAATGCGGATTGATCTGTGCACGAATCAGCCCGAGCGTTTTGAACGAGGCGGGCTCCATGATCGGCATGTCATTCGTGGTGCAGAGCCTTGGTGATGAAACGTTCGCCCCGGCGCTCCATCCCACGAACGGTATGCCACTCAGTGCGCGCGCTCGAATGGCGTCCATCAATCCGAAATGATGCAAGTCATGAACCAGCTTGAACGTATTGCCTCCGCCCACCGCGATCGCCTCTGCGTCCAGTATTACCGAAACGGGATCGTCAAAGCGGTGAACAGACACGACTTCGTGATCTGAAAATCCCCCGACGACCATCGCTTCGTAGTCGTCATAGGAGAACCGTACTGCTGCGAAAGGCACAAAAGCGATGCGCGTTCCCTTCTCGGGAAGCAGCCAGTCGATCTGCTCGGACGCATGTTCGAGGTAGGACGTACCCGAAGTTCGAGAAGTGGATAACAATAATAATCGTCGGGAAGCTCCCATTTGAGTCCCCAATCCTAGATTCCTGAGGCGATCAGCAATTCGATATCGCGATGGGAAATGCCGAACATGGACGCCAGGCTTTTCTTGGTCAGGTGTTTGCGATAGACATACGTCCCATTTCGCAGACCAACGTGCGTCCACAACGCGTCGTTTATCGAAGCCGCATCGCCAATCTTGATGACGTAGGGCACCAGCACATTGGTCAGCGCATAGGTGGCCGTTCGAGCGGCGTTTGAGGGCATATTTGGTACGCCGTAATGAATGACGCCGTGACGACGGAATGTTGGATTCGAGTGGGTTGTGGGCTTGCTGGTTTCAATGCAGCCGCCCTGATCGATTACCGTGTCCACGATTACCGAGCCATCCCGCATCGATGCCACCATATCCTCGGTCACGACAACAGGCGCGCGTTGACCCGCGGTCATCATTGCTCCCACCACAACATCGGCGGTCAGAAGGGCCTGAGAAATGTACTGCTGGGTGGCCATCGCGGTGGTTATGCCGCGCCCCAGATAATGCTCAAGGGATCGAAGGGCCCCCAGGTCATTGTCGAGAACAATGACGTGTGCGCCAAAGCCCAGAGCCGCCCGCGCGGCCCACTCTCCAACCATTCCAGCCCCAAGTATCACAACGTTCGACGGAGGAACTCCCGAAATTCCACCCAGCATCACCCCTTTTCCGCCTTCGCCACTCTCCAGGTAACGGGCAGCAATTTGGATAGCCATCGAGCCCATTATTTCGTGCATCATGCGCACGATCGGCAGGCTCCCATCCGAATCGCGGATGAACTCGAAGCCAATCGCGGTAGCACCCAGATCGATGAGTCGATTCAGTGAGTCAGGAGATGTATTTCCAAGATGAAGCGCAGATATCAGCACTTGCTTTTCGTGCATCAGCGCGATCTCTTCCTCGACCGGCGGGCCCACTTTCACGATCAGGTCACTGGCGCTGTAGAGTTCAGACGCGGACTTTGCGATGATGGCGCCCGCTTCGGTGTACTCCAGATCTGTGAAATTCGACGCATCGCCGGCTCCTTCTCCCACGTAAACATCATGCCCAGTGGCGACGATAGTTGCCACTCCGGTGGGAGAGATCGAAACCCGGCGCTCTTCCTCAGATGCTTCCTTTGGAACGCCGATCTTCAAAGACTTGTCGTCACCTTTTTTCTTCTGTCGCTTTTCTTTGGTGAGGACGCCGTGTTCAACTCCCAGACCCTGTAGAGATGGTACTTCCATGGATAGTTATGAGAACGAGGTGGGTGGCTAAGGCTAATGAATATACGATGTTACAGGTGTCTCTCCCTACCAGTGAGACATCAAAATTCCTCCAGCAACAGCGGCGTTCAAACTCTCAACCGCAAGATTGGCACCACCCGATTCGATTGAAACAGCGCCATCGGCCATGGATCGAACACCTCTCGAAACACCATGCGCTTCGCTTCCGATGATGAGTATGGAGTGCTCTCGCGGCTGCCAATCTCGAACCATTGGTCCATCCATGTCAGCGTATCGAATGTCGGCTCCGTTGCGCTTGCAGGTGCCTATGAAGCCTTCAAGGAAATCGACCCGCTCCAGCATGACGTCCCAGATGCCGCCCATGGCCGCACGAACCGTTTTCGGAGCATAAAAATCAGCCGTGTCCAGGCCTCCAACCACAGCCTCCACACCGAACCAGGCCGCCGTCCTGATCAACGTTCCCACGTTTCCGGGATCCTGAACGCCATCCAGCGCCAGAATCTTACCCTTGCAGAGAAGGCAATCTGTGTCCTCGGAAGGAATGCGGGCAACACCCAAAATTCCAGGGGAGGAGGTCATATCGGATATTCGTCCCATGTCCCTCTCCGATACTTTGTTCGATCGCCCGGTGAATCGGAGGACTAGATTTTCCACGCGGTCGTCTGACAAGGCCTCCTTGGAGGCAAACAAATCCAGTAATTCCACGCCGGCATCCATGGCCGCTTCCAAGGCTCGCACGCCTTCGATCAGATAGGAATTCAGTTGATCTCGACCCTTCTTGCGCGAGAGGCTGGTGACTTCCTTAATTCTGCGCTCAGTAGCCGGATACAGCACGGCGGGATCTTGCGAGTTCAACTAAATGGTGAAGATTGAGGGAGAAAAGACTGTTCGATCGATGGATTGAGATTGGCCTGTCTTACCTTCGCCCGCGGCGGTCCACGAACCGCTCTCGAGCCAGTCCAGATCAATCGTTTTTAAGATACCAAATTGAATCCTCGCAAGCGGAAGCGCTTTTCCTGCGAGCAACAGCAAATACGATGCAGTTTACGGACCCCTACAAGAAAGCCGTCTATTCGGAGCCCGCTCCCATACTCGATCCAGACAATCCGTTTCAGGCGATGGTCGAGCGATTCGACGTCGCAGCAAAAATCCTCGAGTTGGATCCAGGATTCTACGAGTATTTGGTGACACCGGCCCGGGTTCATATCACGGCTATCCCGGTAATGATGGATTCGGGGCAAATAAGAATGTTTGAAGGCTATCGCGTCATTCACAGCGATATCCTGGGGCCATCCAAGGGAGGCATCCGGTTCTCACCCGATGTCAACCTCGATGAAGTGAAGGCCCTGGCGGCCTGGATGACCTGGAAATGTGCGATCGTGAGCGTCCCGTTCGGTGGCGCAAAGGGCGGTGTAATCTGCAATCCCAGGGAACTCAGCAGAGGCGAACTCGAGCGGTTGACCCGGCGCTATACCGCGAATCTCATGGATGTTTTTGGACCGGATAAGGACATACCGGCTCCGGACATGAACACCAATGAGCAGATCATGGCGTGGATTATGGATACCTATTCCATGACCGTAAAACGCACCGAACCGGCTGTCGTAACCGGAAAGCCCATCGTATTGGGCGGATCGGAGGGCCGACGTGAGGCAACGGGTCGAGGAGTCATGACCGTGACGTTGGCAGCCATGGAACGGCTGAACATGCGACCTTCCGAGTGCAGCACGGCTGTTCAGGGATTTGGAAACGTGGGTTCAGTAGCCGCCAACCTGCTGACGCAGCAGGGCTGTAAAGTTGTTGCGGTCAGTGACATATCAGGCGGATACTACAATTCGGCGGGCCTCGACATTCAGGCCATGATCGACTATTCCCGGGAACATGAGGACAGTCTCGAAGGCTATTCCGAGGCCGAGTCCATCTCCAACGACGAACTCCTCACACTCGACGTCGACGTTCTAGCCCCCTGCGCGAAGGAAGATCAGATCACGAAGCGAAATGCGGGCGACATCAAAGCTAAAATCATTTCCGAAGGGGCCAACGGCCCGACCTCTCCACGAGCCGACGCCATCCTCAGGGATAATGGGTGCACAGTCATACCAGACATTCTCGCAAATGCGGGCGGTGTCACGGTTTCCTATTTCGAGTGGGTCCAAGATCGGCAGGGGTACTTCTGGACGCTGGAGCGGGTGAATCGTCGGTTGGATCGCATGATGCACAAGGCGTTCGACGATGTTTTTGATAAGGCTGAGGAGCACGATGTGACTCTACGAATAGGTGCCTATGTCCTGGCTATCAAGAAAGTAGCCGACGCCCTGGAGCTGAGGGGCATCTACGCCTGAGCCCATTCAGTGTGTGGGCCAGCCGCGCTTTTATATTGATTGTGGACGGCCTTCGTTGCATTTTGCCCCATCTCTCCCCGATCATCCCACGCGAAGACTGTTTTGCGAATCGTAGCTGTCTTTCTGTCGATTTGTTTTTTATGCGCCGCTCCCGCCGCACCCGCCGCTGGACAGGAAAACCATATCGAGGTTTTCTCGCGGATGGCTGCGCAGTGCCTCGCGGGGGCCGTCGACGAATCGTCGAGCTTCCGGGTGCAGGCCGACGGACAGGCAACTTTTCTCTCCACCGAACTGGTCCACAGATGGTCAGCCACAGGCAAGAAGGTGTACCGAGTACCGAGTCCGGATTCCAACACTGCTGCCAACCTTCCTCTGCTCTCTTATACGGTCGACAAGGCAGAGTTATCCTATCAAAGACTTAGTCGCAAGTCATTGCAGCGCTTCGTAATATTGGGAATAACCTACTGGTTCACCGCTACCGACGGGCAGGTGCTCAAGACCGACTCCTGCCTGACACAGGAAGATGACGAGCTTTCCCGCACGGATGCCAGACGGTTCGCAGATCTCCGTTTTCCGGAAACCAGCCCCCCTCTTCCAGCCGCATCTCGCTGGCGCAAGGTTGTTGAGCCCATCGTTCTCGTCGGGGCCTCGGCAGTCGGGACCTACCTATTATTCAATCTTCGAAGCCGTCGCGCTGGCAGCGGTTGAAAAAAATCTGCTTCATAGTCTTGATGGTATGTCTGCCTCTGGCCTGCGCAGTTCCGGTTCCGCCCGGAGGTGGAGCGCCAGACTCGACTCCGCCATCAATCGTTCAAACCATTCCATCCGACGGTCAGACCAACTTTTCAGGGAGTACGGTCGAATTTGAATTTGACGAGGCGATTGATGTTCGAACGTTTGGAAGAGCATTGTCGATCACTCCGGATCTCGTTGGACCCCCTCGGATCAGTGGGTCTGGGAAGAAAATAAAAGTTAGATTTCCAGGCGAGCTTCGTGAATCGACGACGTACATCCTTACGCTGGACGTATCGCTGCGTGACCTCCACAACGTATCACTCGATTCTCCAATCAGTGTCGCATTTTCAACTGGAGATGAAATTGACAGCGGAAAAATGAGTGGGCGCCTCCTTCACGCATCCAGCGGACAGGCCGCTGGGGGCATCGACATCTTCGCGTTCGCAGACAATGATTCGTTGACCCTGAAGTCGTCGCCCCTCTATCGAACACAGACCGCTTCAAATGGGAGCTTCCGCTTCAATTACGTCTCAACCGGCGAGTATTTCATCGTCGCGGTGGGCGATGCGAATCGAAATCGGCTGATGGATGAAGGGGAGAAGCGCGGAGTGCCGCCCCTGGATCGCATTCCTGCAGACAGCGTGGGAGCTGCGCCCGCAAGACCCTGGATACTCGCGGTCCATGATCGGATTCCACCGACTATTGAAAGAGTTCGCGCCGTTTCATCCAGAGATCTAGAACTGCGCTTTTCTGAACCTCTCGATACAGACGTAAATCACCCGTCGACATTTGGATTCCCAGGAAGCCATCAGTTCACACTGCAAGATTCTCTGGGAAACTCTGTGGGAGATGTAGGTGAGCTTTATTTCACCGAAAGTCGATCCCGAATTCTGATTGCCCGCGTGGACAGCCTACCACCGGGGTCATACTCACTCCAGGGATCCGCACCCGTGAGCGATTCACTTGGGAATAACATGCAGGAGGGTGAATGGCCCTTTACGGTGAGTTCGCCGATTTCGCAGTCTGAGCCGCCAGCATTCCTGAATTGGACACCAGATTCGCTAGTCGTCATACCCAATCAGGCGCGCCGCGTCTGGACACCCGAACGCTTCGGTGTCCGGCTGTCATCACCTGCAGCTCGCCTACTGGTGAGCATCACGGACACGACCGGAGCCTCGGTTGATCTTTCCATCAATCGGCTGGATCCAACTTATTTTGAAATCGGCAAAGAACAGCGTTCTACCCGAGACGCGCCGTTTCTGGTAGAATTTGAAGGCCTTGAGCCCGATACCACGATCAGTGGGCTGTTCCAGTTCGCGAGTTCGAGACTCAGTGGCGCTCTGGTACTTGAGACGAAGAATGCGTCCGGACCCGTTGTCATCGAGGTTTTTCTCCGAGACCGGGAGACGCTTCCCGTAATGACTATTTCCTCGCAGGATCCATCGATAACCCTTGGCGGCCTTCCCGGCGGATTTCGGGCCAGACTGAGGGTGTATGTCGATCTTGATGGTAACGGACGGTGGAACGCCGGATCACTTCGCCCCTTTCAACCGTCAGAACCCGTCGGCTGGGTCGTTGCCGACGAACCGGTCCGAGCAAGATGGGACACGGTTCTTCCCGATACGCTCGATCTGGCCACATTCCCAGTGGAATCGGCCGAAGAAAAAAAGTGACCTTGCCATGAGTGACCCTGCCATGAGTGATGCGCCATGAGTAACGACCGATTTCAGGTGGGGGATCTCCCTCCAATTCTGACGGCCGCGGCGATGCGCGAAGCCGATCAACACACGATTGATTCGGTCGGCATAGCCGGCTCCACGCTCATGGAGTCAGCTGGGCGAGAGGTCGTACGAGTAGCAAAAGAGCTTACTCCTCTCGGTCGAGATACGCATGTAGTTTGTCTGTGTGGAAAGGGAAACAACGGCGGAGACGGCTTCGTGATCGCACGCTATCTGGCCCAGGCAGGAGCGAAGGTTTCGGTTGTATCCATGTCCCCACGTTCAGCGTTCAAGGGGGATGCTCTCCTGAATCTTGAGATTCTGTATCGCCTTTCAGAACAGGACCTCGTGCCTTTCCTGAAAATCGATTTTTTCTCGGACCAACTTCACTATCCCGAAAATCCAGATTTGATTGTTGACGCCCTGTTGGGGACTGGATTGTCATCAGAGGTTCGCCCACCGCTGGTGAGCGTAATAGAATGGGCCAATGAGCAGAGCGCGCGGATCCTATCGGTAGATCTTCCCTCCGGGCTGAGTGCCGATTCGGGAGCGATACTTGGAATAACCATCGAGGCCCACGCCACCGTTACCCTTGGTTCCTTGAAAGCTGGACTCCTTCTGGGGAGCGGGCCCGATGTCTGCGGTGAGGTGAGGGTCGCCGACATCGGAATCCCCCCGGCGGTGCTGTCCTCGAGGGCGCTCGTTCCTGGCTGTGCCTTCCTCTCCACGGACGAGTACGTGAGACCTCGATTGTCTCCCAGGCGCCGTTCGGGGCATAAATACAGCAATGGACTATCCATAGTGGCTGGCGGATCGTCATCCTTTCCAGGTGCAGTTACGCTCGCCGCGCGAGGCGCGGCTCGCGCGGGCAGTGGCTACGTGATCTGCCTGGCACCCCGGTCCATCCGGGATCTACTGCTCAAGAAGCTCGACGAGATCCCGGTTGAAGGATGGGAAGAGAACGCAAGTCTAAGCAATGTTGCCAAACTGATAGCACGCCTGGAAAATCGCTGGACGAAAGCACAGGCCCTGCTCGTCGGCCCTGGTCTCGGAAGAGACCCGGCGGCCTCGACCATAACGCGGGAATTGCTTCAACATTTTGACGGGCCAGCTGTAATTGATGCCGATGCACTCTTTTCTCTGCAGGACGAACGTGATTGGGTCTCGAAGAGGGCTGATGGAAACTGGATATTCACCCCCCATGAAGGCGAATTCATGAGGCTCGCTGGAGAACAAAAGCCTTCCGTAAATCGAATCGATATGGCACAAAGATTCGCATGTGACTGGAACGTGGTCGTGCTACTGAAGGGAATGCCGTCTATAACGGCGGCTCCAGATGGAAGAACTGTAGTTAATTCCACTGGGAATCCGTCCGTATCTACCGCTGGATCTGGAGACATTCTCGCAGGAATCGTGACCGGTCTGCTTGCTCAAGGACTCTCCGCGTTCGAAGCCGCGGTATGCGGAGTTCATGTTGCAGGAACCGCAGCCGATCAGTTTGTTGAAGAGCACGCTTCACAATCCATGGTCGCGTCTGACATTCTCGATGCGCTTCCCCGAGCGCTACTACGCTTCTCCTGATCCCCGTATGTCTGCACCTTTTCGCCCCATCGTTCTCGCTACTGGCTGGACGGTCCTGATCATAGCCAGCCTGTCTATTCCGGGAAGCAGTCTTCCAAGCTCATCGTTGCTCCAACTCGACAAGTTCGTTCATTTCGCGCTGTTTTTCGTACTGACCGGATTATGGTTGGCCGCAAAGTCAGAAGCACGGATCGACAGAGGACTTGTCATTTTGGGTCTAATTCTGGTATTCGCGATTGGGTCAGAATATTATCAGGAAGTGATGCCAATTGGTCGCACGGCAGAACTGAGGGATGCGCTGGCTGATTCCGTTGGCGCCCTACTCGCTTTTGTAGCCTGGATAGTCGCACGACCGTTTATCCATCGCTCGGAAAAATGACCGGGCGCTCACCATTTCAAGGACATGTCGCCTCCACATCATCCTGGGGCAGCATCTTGGGTCATCAACTTGGCCAGCAACTTCAAACGGGTATTCAGGTCTTTGATGTGCATCCCAGAACTAATTTTGAGAACAAGCGGCTTTTTTGAGAGGGAGGGGCAAGCGTTTTCACTTCCGTTTTGGGATCACTTGACGTATTATTCTCAACTTGACCGATAACCGCATCCCAGCGGTCACAAGTAGCGAAATATTATGGCTCTGAAAAAAACAGACAAGGCCGATATCAAGAAACGATATCCCCTTTACATTGAAATCGGAATGGTTCTTACGTTGACCGTTTTGATCGTGGCGTTTCGTCTCGACATGAGCGTCGGCGATACATTCGAAGTGACGCTCCAGGAGCAAGAAGTCGTCCAGATGGAGGATATTCAGCAGACCGAGCAGATTGAGAAGCCACCGCCACCACCACGCCCACCGATTCCAGTCGAGGTTCCAAATGACGAGATCCTAGAGGACGATGATCTCGATCTGGACATGTCACTGGATATCGACGACATCGTATTTCTTCCGCCGCCACCTCCACCCGCGGATAAAGAAGAAGAAGAGCCCGAAATCTTTGTGATTGTAGAGCAGTCACCGGAGCTGATCGGGGGATTAGCTGGTCTTCAGAAAAAAATCAAGTATCCAGAGATTGCCAAGAGGGCAGGCGTCGAAGGCCGCGTATACATTCAGTTCATCGTTGATCAGCAGGGCAACGTGTACGATCCAATCGTGACACGTGGAATCGGTGCAGGATGCGATGAAGAAGCCATCCGCGCAATTCTGACTGCCAAGTTCAAACCCGGCAAACAACGAGGCAAAGCGGTCAAGGTGAAAATGTCTCTGCCGATTACCTTCAAGCTCAGATAGTCGACTATATTGAACCTACACGTTCTTGAAAAGGGCGGCGCGCGGCGCCCTTTTTTTATCCAGGCCATTGTGATGAAATAAACGCGCTCGAGATCAAGACCGGCGAGACTGGTCGAAACATCTCCCAGATAAGCGAAAACCGTTGTTTTTTCCGTTAGTACAAACGGATACCTACCTATTTTCAGGGTGATAACGAACCGGCTACATCAGCGTGGAATCAAAACAAAAAGAAGAACATTTCGAGGCTATTGTCGATCAGCTACTGAGGGACAAGGACTACCTCCTGTCTCAGGAGATCAAGCACAAGGCAGACGAGATCAACCAACTTCTCGTTCAGGCCCAGCGGCAAAAGCTGAAGGTTCAGATGACCACGTCCGAACTCGAGCCCCAACCGGGGTCAACGATATCCTGGCTCGACGTCAAAGTCAAAATCTTCAAAGAAATCTAGCCCCGTCCAGGCCCAGTTCCAGATCCATCCTCAGGCCTATTTCGGCTCCCAGAACCTAATTGGATCCTTCGTTTCGGACGACAACGCCACCCTTCATAACGAATCTGACAGCGAAGGCTGGAGCGGTCGCCAAGACCAGAATCAAGACAGCTAAGATCCGAGACATGGACCACCTCAACGGTTTGATGTACACGCGATAGTAGTTTTTTGGGTGACCTACAGCGAAATCACACCGTTCACTGCTCCTGCTGCACGATAAATCTTAATTACATCATCGCTGCCGTGGACCGTGATTTTCGTCGTGACACTCAGATAATTTCCCCGTGTAGAGGCCTTGACGTCTATTTCCTGCCCCTCAAAAACCTCCTCCAACTCCGCAAGTCCTGCCTTGGGCACGATAAATTTAAACAGGTACTTGGAAGGCCATTTATTGTCGCTGTCAAGGAGCTTACGGAAATTATCCCACCACTCTGTTGCGTCGGATGGCTGCAATGGATTCATGGGCACTAGGTCGTGGGAATTAACGAGAAGACACTATCAGGTTGACATAAAAGCGTTACTTCGTAACCCGGTTCCATCGCACTCGTATCGGACAATGTAGCCTACTCATGCATGGGTAGCCTATTCCTGCATGGGAAGCGTATTGCCAAAGGCGCGTTATACTTTTGGATTACCGCCGTATTATTGGTAGCCGACCGCCTTTCAAAACCGAATTCGAACGTTCATGTTGTTTCTTCCCGATTGGGCACCCAACATTCATCCCCTCCTGGTACATTTTCCCATTGCGTTACTGGTTGTTGCGGCAATCGTCGACAGCGTGGGCATGGTTCTCAAAAAGCAGGACATCTGGAGACGAGGGGCCGTGGGTCTCTACGTGGGTGGTGCTCTTGGAACGTTCGCGGCCTGGCTCGCGGGAAAACAAGCTGCTGATTCAGTATTTCTCCCGACCGATGCTAACGCGCTTCTGACCCAACATTCAGACCTTGGTCACTATCTGTTTTATTTTTTCACTGTCTACGCGGTGATCAGGGTAGTGATGTACGCGCTGAATATGGATACAAGAACCCTGTTCCGAACCCTCGGATACGTTACGGGCCTGGGGGGTATCGTTCTGTTGTGGGCTACTGCGGATCACGGAGCCCAACTCGTATATGTGTACGGCGTTGGTGTTAAGGCAGTGCCACAAGAAATGGTGATGGTTCCGGCCCCAAATTCGGATGGATCTTCCTCTCCCGTTTCGAATGAAGACGGTGGCTGGACGTTCAAGCCAACTCGTGCCTCTTCCTGGCTGGATTCTATGACGACATACGGAGCGGTCGATGATCTTCAGACCTCAATGAAAGATGGCGGCGAACGGGGCGATGTGTTGGCCCTTTCTACCAATGGTCGACCGGTGATGTTTACGTTCGACCAGTCCATGATAACCGTTCAGGTGGATCTAGCCATGAATCTGGACGATTTTGTGGGCACCGTGATGATCGTTCATCACGTGATTGATGAGAACAACTACCACTTTACCTCGGCCTCGAATGAGGAAATGAAGCAGGGACGCAGCGAAAATGGCGATATTTACCTCATGGACAATAAGCCCTACAGCCCCTCAGGCTGGCATTCATATCGAGTCGTCGCAGACCAGATCCATTTTCGCGCCTATTCTGATCAGACTCTGACGGTCCACGGACATGGCGACGATCCTGGCTCGGGCTGGGTCGGCATCAGACTCAATGGGACCGGCACAGTGCTGCTGGACTATATGCAGACGGTATCTCTGCGCGGAGAGGGCAAGATGGATATGGCCGAACCCAAAGAGGTTGAGATGGAAATGGAGATGGATGATCACGACGACGGCGAGGACGCCGATCACGAACACTAGGTCATCCTCTCCTTCAGCACAATCATTGCGACAACACCAGAGCAAAGTGTGATTGCCCCAATTGCGGCAATCGATCCGCTCAGTCCTATGGAATCAGCGACCAGCCCCGCAAACACGGCTCCGACAACGTAACCGCCGTCCCTCCACAATCGATACACTCCCAGGGAGGACGAACGCCACTCGGGCGCGGAATTATCTGAAATGACGGCGAGCAGGGCGGGATAGACGAGCGCTGTTCCGAGTCCCTGACCGATCATGGCCAACAGGTAGACGGTCGGTGATTCGGACCGGACCAACAGGATCAGTGAGGCTCCCTGGATCATCATTCCGGCGACGATTGGAATCTTGCGTCCTATCTGATCTGCTAGCACGCCCGTACCCAGCTGACCAACACCCCAGACCAATGGATAGACGGCTACCAGCCAACTCATCCGTTCCAGGGAGAGTCCCATCGAAAGAAAAAACAGCGGCAACAATCCCCAGGCCAAGCCATCGTTTAGATTATTCACCATGCCGGCCTGACACGCTGCGAACATGTTTCGATTGGTCCAGGAAGTATTGCGCCACACTTCATAAAATGACGGCTTCTCAGTGCTCACTCCCGATTCAAGTGAGACGTGGTGCGTCGTGTCCCGAACAAAGAACACACTCGTAATCAGGCCAAGTATTGCGACCACAAATCCGATCAGAAAGACCGTATCCACCGAGTCAGAGGCCAGCAAGAATCCCGACAGAAGAGCCATCATCGATACCGCTCCGTACCCTGCCGATTCATTGATTCCAAGAGCAAGCCCTCTTTGTTTGGGTCCGACGAGGTCAATCTTCATGACCACCGTCATCGTCCATGCAAAGCCCTGATTTGCGCCCAGAAGAACGTTGGCGAAAACGATCCATCCCCAACTTGGAGCCCACATCAATATCAGGGGCACCGGGAGTCCAAATAACCACCCTAAAATCAATAGTCGTTTACGCCCGAAGGAATCCCCGAGTCGGCCAGCCAACAGATTCGACAGCGCTTTTGCCGATCCAAACGTAATGATGAATGATAAAACCGCCGAGTAGGAAGCCAACCCATACAACTCTTCGGCCAGTACCGGAATTACGACGCGCTCCATCCCAATCATGGCCCCGACGAATACGTTGACAAGCACCAAGAGGCCGAACTGGGGCAGGTTTTCCTTCAATCCAAGCCTGATTTTCGAAGGATTCATCCTGTCAACCTGGCATAGTGGGCGGGTTGGTATGCTTTTCGCAAGGACTGTAATCGCATAACAAGAGTGAACTACCTGACAAAACGTCGGAATAATGACCAGTTAGAGGGTCGAGCGAACTATGAACCTGCAGAAATTTACGATAAAGGCACAAGAGATTGTGAAGAAGGCGACGGAAATCGCCGCTTCGCGCAATCACCAGGGTGTAGAACCGCCCCACTTGCTGCACGCGTTCCTCGCGGACACAGGTGGAATCGCGATGACGATGCTGACCAAACTTGAGGCCAGCATCGATCTCCTGTCCGCCAAGGTAGATCAGGCTCTCGAAAAATTACCGATAGTTACAGGCTCTTCGGTCTCGGGTCAATATGTAGGGGCGGAGGCCAAAAAAGTGTTCGACCGCGCACTCGCGGAAGCAGAGCAACTGAACGATGATTACATCGCGTCTGAGCACCTTTTCATCGCCCTCGCCGCATCCAAAGAATCCACTGGAGAAGCGCTGCGCGAACAAGGTATAACCAAAGACAAAATCCTGGCAATTTTGAAGGATGTCAGGGGTAGCCAGCGCGTCACCGATCAGCACGCGGAAAGTCGTTATCAAGCACTCGAACGTTATACCCGAAACTTGATCGACCTCGCCTCTCAGGGTAAGATCGATCCGGTGATCGGTCGGGACGACGAGATCCGTCGCTTGCTGCAGATTCTGTCTCGGCGAACCAAGAACAATCCCATTTTGGTGGGTGAACCGGGCGTGGGTAAAACTGCAATCGCGGAAGGACTCGCCATCCGCATTGTCCAGGGAGATATTCCTGAAGGTCTCAAAGACAAAGTCATTCTGGCCCTCGACATGGGCTCACTCATCGCTGGTGCCAAGTACCGAGGAGAATTCGAGGATCGGTTGAAAGCCGTCGTGCGGGAAATCACTGAATCGGACGGACGGATCATCCTCTTCATCGATGAAATTCACACACTCGTTGGCGCAGGTGCCGCAGAGGGTGCGATGGACGCGGCCAACATCCTCAAGCCGGCACTTGCCCGGGGCGATTTACGCGCCATCGGAGCAACCACGCTGGACGAATACCGGAAGTATCTCGAAAAAGACAAGGCGCTCGAACGCCGTTTTCAGATGATTCTCGTGCGGGAGCCATCCGTAGAAGACACGATCTCGATCCTGAGGGGCATCAAGGAAAAATACGAAGTCCATCACGGCGTCCGGATAACCGACGGTGCCCTGGTGTCAGCAGCAGAGTTGAGTCACCGATACATTACCGACCGATTCCTTCCAGATAAGGCGATCGATCTTATTGACGAATCTGCAGCGAGACTGCGCATCGAGATTGACTCCCTTCCCGAAGAATTGGATCAACTGGAACGCCAGATTCGCCAGCTCGAAATAGAGCGTGAAGCGGTAAAGCGAGAGAAGGATACGAGTAAACTCAAGCTCATTGCGGAACAGTTCGCCAATCTGGATGAACAGCGTACAGAACTTAAGGCGCGCTGGACCCAGGAAAAAGAGTTGATCCTGATTCTGCAAGAGGCGAAGGAGGACATTGAAAATCTCAGATTGGAAGCAGACAAGCTTGAGCGCGCCGGTGAATATGGTGAGGTCGCGGAAATCCGGTATGGGCGCATACCGAAGCTGGATGACATCGTATCTGACACAAAAAGCAAGCTCGACGAAGTCCAGAAAGGGGGAGCGTTGCTGAGTGAGGAAATCGATTCCGAAGATATTGCCGAAATTGTCTCTCGCTGGACGGGCATTCCAGTTTCTCGAATGCTCGAAGGCGAACGAGCCAAGCTGATGAGACTCGAAGAATCCCTCGAAAAGAGGGTCGTCGGCCAGCCTGAAGCGCTTGCCGCTGTGGCCAACGCCGTGCGGCGCGGCCGCGCGGGCCTGCAGGAAGAATCTCGTCCGATCGGCTCATTCATTTTCTTGGGAACGACGGGGGTCGGTAAAACCGAATTGGCCAAAGCGCTGGCCGAATTCCTGTTCAACGATGAAAATGCGATGGTCCGCATCGACATGAGTGAATATCAGGAACGTCACACGGTCAGCAGGCTGGTTGGCGCACCTCCGGGCTACGTGGGCTATGAAGAAGGCGGACAACTCAGCGAGCAGGTCAGGAGGAAGCCGTACTCGGTCGTCCTGCTTGATGAAATTGAAAAGGCTCATCCGGAAGTCTTCAATATCCTGCTCCAGGTTCTCGATGACGGACGCCTGACCGACAATCAGGGAAGGGTCATCGATTTCAAGAATACGATTATCATCATGACGAGTAACCTCGGCTCTGAGCTCGTGCAGGCCCGGCTGGACGCGATCGAAGGAGAGGTCACGGCCCAGGATGAAGAAAAAATTCAGATCGATCTAATGGCGCTGCTTAAACAACGGCTGCGCCCTGAATTTCTGAACCGGATCGATGAAATCGTGACTTTCCATCCTCTGGGCAGGAAGGAGATTCGCCGCATTGTCGACATCCTGTTCGAAAAGGTTCAGCGTCTGGCCCTGGCCAGCAACATGATCGAGGTCGACCTCACAGATGCTGCAAAAGACCAACTCGCTGAAATCGGATTTGACCCGACGTTCGGAGCGCGACCCCTCAAAAGGGTAATTCAACGTGAGATTACTAATAAACTTGCCGAGGAAGTGCTCTCTGGATGGATAGAACCAGGTGATGTGATCAAGATTGACGTTGCCAAAGAGGGAGATGGCTTTACGTTCGAAACTCTCTCTTCCGGAAAATCGGCCAAGAAGAAGGGAAAGAAGACGAAAACGACCAAAGCGAAAACCTAGTTCGTCTGTGCGAGGAGAGCATCGATGACTTCGATCGCCCCCGCGTCGGATTCTTCCTGTGAGAGATAGAATTCTTTCGCCAACTGAAGATATTCCCCGGCTGCGCCCGTCTTTCCATTCGCGATGAGCACACGACCAACATTCACGTTGTCCTGTGCCTGGATGGCGCTCGAAATTCCCGTTTCAGGATCGATACCGTCCAAAACAAGGAAATAATAGCGCTCCGACTCGGTCACGCGCCCCAGACCCTCAAGTGCTTGTCCCAAGGTTCGGTTCAGGCCACGCTCACCCCGGGGATACCTCCCAGGAAAGGTCCGATAAATTCGAAGTGCCTCTCGGAGAAGAGAAACGGCCTCTTCGACGTCTCCATGAGCCAGTAGGAATCTCCCCAACTGTGCGTGATCCAACCCGACAATCCGGTTGTTGGAGCCCAGGCTTTCCTTGTGGATATCGAGGGATTCTCTGTAGGACGCTTCCGCCTCGTCCAAACGTCCTTGCGCTTCTCGGACGCGGCCGACCCAGTTAATGGAATTAGCTGTTTTCGAGTGACGAGCGCCATAGATATAGGTTTTTTTCTCGGCCGCCTCTTCGAAACGCAATACCGCTTCCTCATAGTCCCCATTGTCCATGAGAAGGGTGCCGTAATTATGGAGGTTTGACGCGTAGAAGGGATGGTTTTCTCCTATCTCGGAACGTGTCATATCCAGCGCAAGACCGAACGTGGTCTCGGCAAGTCTAAAAATGTCATCGTCCTCCGCGCTTGATGCGTAATAAAGGTCGCCGTATATCGCCCCCAGGTTCGAAAGAGACTCTGCGATATCACGATCAGAATTTCCTAAAAGTGTCTGACGAATTTCAAGTGACTGCTCCCAGACCAATCTGATGGTATTGGGTTTTGTGTCCCGGTAACCACTGTACAATGACACGCCGAGATCATTCAAGCTCTGAGCAACGTCGATATTATTCTCCCCAAACATCCTTCTCCGCATTGCCAGAGCCCGCTCATGCAAGTTGATTGATTCGTCAGTTTCACCGGCGTCATCTCTCAAAACCGCCATTGCATAGAGCGCGGAAGCGAGGGAAGGAGAGTCGCCGCCATCGGCCAGATCAATCTGGATTCTCAGCGCTGGTTCAATAAGGCCCATCCCAATCTCAAATTCACCCCATTCCGCGTAAATAAGGCTGAGAACCTGCATCATGTTACTCTGCACTTCAGGATGAGCTTGGAATTGGTTCTGCACGGATGCCGAACCCAAATCCACCATCTCGCGAACCGTCAAGTCGCGGCCCTGGGCCTGTTCCGGATTAGCTGATTCGAAAAGGTCCATCACGAACTCTACGACACTGGCCGATTTGCGGGCTTCCGATTCAAATCGATCTCGTTGCTCGGTGGCCTCAACAGCGAATCCGATGGATACGATGGTCGCCACAAACAGAACGGCGAACATCGCGAGAGTGCCCGCAACAGCAATTTTGTTGCGCTTGATGAACTTGCTGGATCGATAGGTAAATGTATCTGCCTGAGCGGATACCGGTCTACCGGACTGGTAATTCTGTATGTCCTGGAGCAGCTGATCTGCTGACTGGTATCTGCGGTCCGTCTCCTTCCGGAGGGCCATCAAGATGATGTGATCCAGATCGCCGCTGAGCTGCTTTCGGAGTCGATCGAGAGGGGTTCTTCGATTCAGACTGACCGACTCCGGCGTCAATGAGTCTTTCCCCTTGGGCACCTCTTCTACCACCGAAATCATCGTACTGGGCCTTTCAGGAGCCTTTTCCAGTATGATTTTTTCGATTCCGCCACGTTTTACGGTCTCGAACGAGAACGGTCTGTGCCCCGTGAGTAGCTCGTAGAGTAATATGCCCAGCTGGTAGACATCCGAAGCCGTGGTGACGGAGTTGCCGCGAACCTGCTCCGGAGAGGCATACTCAGGAGTCATGACCCTCACTTCCGTTCGCGTCATGGGAAGCGTATATCCCGCGAGATCCGGATTTAAAAACTTGGCGATCCCAAAGTCCAGCAGCTTTACCTACCCATCCGTTGATACCAGAATATTCGCTGGCTTCAGATCCCGATGTACGATCAGATTCTGGTGGGCAAAATGAACTGCAGAGCAAACTTTACAGAACAGCTCCAATCGAGCTTCCAGCGAGAGTCGATTATCGTCGCAGTACTTGGTAATGGATTCTCCATCGACGTACTCCATGACGAAATAGGAGACCCCTTCGTCCGTCGCTCCACCATCCAGTAGACGAGCGATACCCGGATGGGTAAGCGCCGCGAGGATTTGCCGTTCGACCCGAAAGCGCTTGAGAATATCCTCCGTGTCCATTCCCCGGCGAATCACCTTGACGGCCACATAGCGTTTGAACGCTTCGTCATCTCGGACGGCCAGATACACCTGGCCCATTCCGCCCCGTCCCAATTTTCGAATCAGTCGATAGGGACCGGCACGTTGAAGGTCTTCATCGTCCTCGTCTGACTCCTTGTCTCCTACCACCGAAGCCATATGAGCCAGGGCGTTCTCAAGGTCGGCTCGACCGCTGCCTTCCAGGAAATCATCCGATTCGCCGGATGCCTCCAGCAATTTCAGAACATTGTCACGCAGATCGGTGTCATCTCCACAAGCGTCTCGAACGAACGCGTCACGCTCGAAACTCTCCTTGTCAAGCGCGTCATCTAGAACTTTCTCTATTAGAGCCCACCGATCCGGGTCGATGTTTTTCATGTTGGAGCACGTAGGGGTTGCGCGGAAGGCTACCAGATCAACAGCTATTGACCTTCGTTTAACGCAACGTACAGAAAGGACTTAGCCTTAAGCCAGTCTCGATCGATCGTTCTTCCTGATACATCGAGCAGAGCTGCGGTTTCTTCAATCGACATCCCGCCATAAAATCTGCACTCGACAATGGTCGCAAGGCGTGGATTGAGTCGTTCGAGCTGCTTCATCGCGTCGTCCAGATCCAGAATATTTACGTTTTCGGCTTTGTCGCTAATAAGCGATGCCTGAATCTCCGTGTGATGGGCTCCTCCGCCACGTTTATCTGCGTTCACGCGCCTGGCATAGTCCACGAGTATCTGCCGCATCGCCTTCGCCGTGACCGAGAAAAAATGGACTCGGTCGTTCCAGCCACTCTCATCCCGATCAAATAATTTCAGATAGGCTTCGTGAACAAGGCCCGTTGTGTTGAGCGTTTCACCCGGCTTTCTGTATCTGAGTTGCCTTCGCGCGATATCACGCAACTCATCGTAGACGAGTGCAAACAGACGGTCACCCGCATTTTCATCCCCCTTGCGGTGCGCCGTGATCAACTGTGTCACCATTCCCTCGTCCTGCATCACCATGTGGGAGTAGGCTTAAGATATTACGCGAATAGCAGGGTACGCAGGAATGGGCGGAAAGGAAACTCGATTGTCAAACCTGTTCATTCGTGAAAAAGCGCCTCTACCGCTTTGGAAGGTGAGGCCCGAAGGGAGTGACAGGCGACAGTAAGGAAGGCTTTAGTGGCCAGGAAGACTCAAATGGACGAGATCCGTGGTCAGTCCTGAAAAGAGGTTTAATGGTTCAAGTGATATTGCAGAATCGTCATTCCCGTGCGGCGTATCCAGTGGCAGTCGGGGCGGGAGGATTCAGTCACAATAACGGTTATGGTGATTTCCGGATGGATTTATGTACTGGTCCTATACATTTATTAATTATCGACTTGAATCACATCGTATGATTCCGTTTCAATGTTGATAACTAGACTTGCAAAACGGCTTTACACTGGGTTTATTGGATCTTGTCCATAGAAATATCACTGCATTCGAAGGTCCATGTATTTAAGCAAACTCGAACTCCACGGGTTTAAGAGTTTTGCCGACCGAACGGTCGTCGATTTTTCCCCAGGTGTCACCGTCGTGGTTGGCCCGAATGGATGTGGAAAATCAAATATCGTGGATGCCGTCCGTTGGGTTATTGGAGAACAGCGTGCTCGCATTCTCCGGTCTGACAAGATGGACAGCGTCATTTTCAATGGAACGACCAAGCGCCGATCTCTCGGCATGGCGGAAGTCCTTCTAACGATTGAGAACACCAAAGGCATTCTTCCTACCGAATACAGTGAAGTAACGATTGGGCGACGGCTTTTTCGGTCTGGAGAATCCGAGTATCTCCTGAACGGGGTGAACTGTCGGCTGAAGGACATCACTGATCTGTTCATGGATACGGGGATGGGTGCTGGAGCCTATTCCGTCATCGAGCTCAAGATGATCGAGGATATTCTGTCGGACAATGCCCAGGACCGTCGACACTTGTTTGAAGAGGCCGCCGGTATCACCAAGTATAAAATCAGGCGCGGTCAAACTCTCAGAAAACTCGGAAGCACCCAGGGTGATCTGAATCGCGTCCGCGATTTGACAGAAGAGCTGGACAAGCAGGTTCGGGGTTTGGAGCGGCAGGCACAGAAAGCCTCTCGGTTCAAACGCTACGAGGAGCAGCTCCATGGATTAGAGCTGAAGTTGGCTTCTCTTGAGTACGAGCAATTGTCATCTGAAACTGAAATCGTCCGAAAGGAAATTGTCCAATACTCAGATGCAGCAGCTGGTTTTTCAGCGAAGCTCCTCTCGGAAGACGCGGCGCACGAGTCCCTCAGAACGGATCATATTTCTAGAGAAAAACAGGTCGTCGAAGCCCAGACCACTCTGGCCGACCACGTCGAATCTCTTCGAACGGCAGAATCAGACCTTCGACTCGGTACGGAGAGGCTGAGTACCATCTCCCGGGATGTGACTCGACTCCAGGAGGAGACTGAGGCCGCCATCGGCCAGAAGGAAACGCTCGTCAAATCCCTCGAACGCAATGAAAAGGAGCAAGCAGATGCGATGCCTGCCGCGGAAAAAGCCGACGGCGAGCTGACCAGTGCAAAACGAATTCGGGACGAGGCTCAACTTTCTCAACAGAAACATCAGGTAATGCTCCATAATCTGCGGCTCGAAGAGCGGCAGGCGGTTTCGAACAAAACGGACCGACAGCGCCTGATCGATCGGCTTTCCAGCCGAATTGAGCTTATCTCCACAGATCTCACCGAGACCGGCGAGGCTCTTACTTTGATGGCCGCCTCGGAGTCAGATACTGGAACTCGCCAAGCGGAGGCAGATGGGGCGCTAGACAAGGCGCAGTTGGCCGATCTTCAGGCCTCCAAGAAATTGGAAGAGGCCGAGACAGAAATTGCGGCCCTGAGCGGGCAACTCGACGAACACTCCATCGAACTGCGTGCAGCGGAGCGGTCTCGCGACGCAGCCTCGACCGAGGTATCGTTGCTGAGTGGGCTGTTGAGTTCGTTTGACGATTTCGATGAACCCGTTCAGTTTCTCGCTTCGTCCAACACTTGGTCTTCCGATTCGCTGGTTACCATTTCTGACGTCATCGAATGCGAAGATGATCTCAGAACCGCCGTAAACGCGGCCCTCGGAGACTTTGCCGGATGCATCGTGGTGCAGACGGAATCCGAAGCTCAACTTGCCATCAAAAGCCTCAGAGCGCATGAAAAAGGCCAGGCGACCTTCCTTGTGGTTGAGAGACTCAGAAAGGCCAACGCTCATTTTCCTGCGGCTGATTACACGCGCATCGCCTCACTGGTACGGGCTTCGGAGCCGGAGTATGAAGCCCTGGTCGACCTGCTGTTTGCGAACTGCTACCTCGTCGACTCGCTGGATGAGTTGAGTGGCGAACTACCGGGGCGGATGTTCACACGCACGGGTGAATGGGTTGACCCCGATGGCTACGTTCACGCCGGAAGTGCGACTGACGACCGAGGCCCTATCTCCTCACGACTCGATCGCAGGGGGCAACTACAATCGGCGAAAACACTATTTGAACAATCGTCTGTTCGCCTCAAAACAGCCGAAAAGGCGCATCACAAGTTGAGCCTTCGCCGCGATTCGGTTCCAATCGCCGATATGAAGGAAGCGGTTCGTGCGGCGTCCGCTCACGTCGTTGAGTGCGAAAAAGCTCACTCCCGCATTTCCTACGAACAGGAGGTCGCGAGCGGACGCCGCACCGAGACAGAGTCCAGAATCCAGTCGTTAACGCAGGCTGAAACAACTGCCAAGGAAGAACTTGATACCGCAAGTGCCGATCTGAAATCGTTCACCCTGCGGGTTGCGGACCTGCAAAACAAGAGAACCGAAGCAGAAAACGCGTTTTCTGGTATTGAGGAAGCAAGTCGAGCAGCCTTCAGTCTGTTCAATGAGGCGAACATTACTGCCGTTCAAACCCGAAACAGACTCGACAATCTTAAGCGCGAAATCAACCGAACTCGAGAGGACATTGAGGAACTGGATAAACGCAGCTCCGAACGGGAGGAAGCCTGTCTGAGAATGGCCGAACAGCGTGTTACGCTCGAAGAGCGGTGTAGCACCTTGCAAGTCACGATCCGATCGATGCAAGACGCAAGAATGGATCTCGACGAGGCCGTTTCGACGGTCAAAGACGGCCTCATGGAGACGAAGGTGGCCATTTCAGAGCTTGAATCTCGCCTCCGTGAAATCCGAAGGGAACGGGAAACGGCCATGAAGCATGAGTCGGATCGCGCCATCCGGAAGGCGGCGCTCAACACACGACTCGAAGACCTGATCGCTGGATTCGCCGAAGACTTCGACCTCGATTTGACGACATTCACTATCGAGATAGAAAGCGATTTCGACAAGGAAGCGGCAAAAGAGGAGGCCCAGACCCTTAAAAATAAGATCAAGCATCTGGGACCTGTCAATGCGCTCGCGCTCGACTCGTTTGAAGAGGAAAAGGACAGGCTCGCGTTCATGACCGAGCAGCTGGCGGACCTCGAGCAGGCTGAGGTGACGCTCATGAAGACAATCGAGGAGATCAACACCACGGCCATCGAGCGTTTCGACAAGACCTTCACGGCCATCCGGTCGAACTTTCAAAAACTGTTCGTCGAACTTTTTGGCGAGACTGCCACGGCAGATATCCGTCTCGAGGATGAGTCGGATCCGCTTGAGTCAGACGTGTTGATACTTGCAAAGCCCGTTGGGAAAAAACCCAGCATTCTCGCACAGTTATCGGGCGGAGAGAAAACGCTTACCGCCATAGCTCTTCTCTTCGCAATCTATCTCGTCAAACCGAGCCCGTTCTGTATTCTTGATGAAGTGGACGCACCGCTCGACGACGCCAACGTGGATCGATTCATGCATCTCATCCGGACATTCTCCGAATCGACGCAATTCGTCCTGGTGACTCACAACAAGCGCACCATGGAGGCTGCGGATCGCCTCTACGGCATTACGATGCAAGAGCAGGGCGTCTCGAAGCTCGTCGGAGTAAAGTTCGAAGAGGAAAAGATTGACGACCTTGAACACGTCGCGTAGCAACCAATTGGAGGCGCTCAGTTCGATCGTCGCGTCGAAGCGCTGTTCTTAGCCTGGAGAAGAAAGTTCAATTGTAGCCATGATGGCGACGACCGTCGTCTGGAGGCGAAGGCGGTTCTGGAGCGGTGTAGTCTCCGGACTCGGTGTCCAGCCACCGCAGGAACAGCGAATCTACATAGGCGGGAAAAATTTCTCCCGCATCTTCGTGTTGCCTGAGATTCTCGAACAACACTCCGGTGTAAGACTGGCGAGCCACACCAATCAGCGCCCGAGCACCATCGTAAAATTCCATGAGCGAGCCGGCTGAAAAAGACACACCATTATTTTCATATTCAATTCCAGGGACGTTTTCCAGCAAGGCCAGATCAGCGGGAGGAGCGACCCTCACCGTTCCCAGAACCGGTAGTCTAAGATCGAGATATTTGGATTCAAGCACTGATTCGGCCGCCAGTTTCGCCTGACTCGTCAATATTTTCCGAGCCTCTTCAAGAGGCAGAAGATCCGCCGTGGAGGCACTCGTAGCGTTTTTTACTCGGGCATATTTGAGCCAGGGCATCGTTTGGAGATCGCCCTGGAGTTTATCATCGCCGGAAGCAAAAATGACGGGCACGCCGATTCGGCCCCAAGAAAGCGCCACAAATTCGGTTTCGGTGATCGATTGACCATTTAGTTCCAGTCCGATTCCGAGTGTGTAGGTGTGCGACGCAAAACCTCCGCTACCCGTTTTTGCGTGCATTCCAACTACTCCGACGGCATCATAATTCGAGCCATCCACCAGACCTGTATAGGCGTCAAAGGTCTCTTCTCTTGATATGGGCTGGACTCGAGGATCCAATTTATCGTAGTCCAGATCCGGCGATCGATTTCCACTTCCGTGGCCGTCCACGATAAAGACTTCGGTTGCACCCCCGTCAAACAAGCCCGCTGCGACGGCATTCACGTCGGCTACCAGAAAGTCTCTGCCCGATTCCAGATACTCGGGCTCGCTGAAACGAAACGAGTTTGGATCGTCCTGTCCGGACAGACCCTCCATGTCGTGGTACAGGAGAACGCTGAAACCATCATCGAGATTGATCTGTGCGTCGACCACATACCAGGGTGGACCGGATGGAGGCTCGGCTGAATCCGGCGAGCAGGCCTGTATTCCAAGAATGAGCGAGAGGGACAGAAGTGGCCCAATTTTACTCGTAATCGTGCTCAAAATATTCTATGCCCCGACCGGGATTTTCTGAGGATGATCCTTTACTTCGGATCCTCTCGGCCAGACGCTCGGCAAATACTTCCGCCGGATCGTAACCGTAGTGTCTCAAAAGGTGATTCATTGCGATGACTTCGCACAGTACCGTCACATTTTTACCTGGGGTGATCGGCAGTTTGACCAGGGGAAGCTGAGCTCCCAAAATATCATACGTTTCTTCAACCATCCCCAGCCGCGTGTATTCCTCGTCCGGATCCCACGGATGCAAGTTCACGACGACCTCGATTCTTTTCTGGAATCTGATTGCTCGGATCCCGAACATTGCCCGAACATCGACCAGGCCCAATCCCCTGATTTCCATAAAATGCTGAACCAGATCCGTCCCAGAACCCATCAGCACCTGACCTTCTTTGCGCGTCGCCATGACCACGTCGTCAGCAACGAGGCGATGACCACGCTCAACGAGATCCAGAGAAACTTCGCTTTTACCGATCCCGGCGGGACCGACAATAAGCAGGCCGATACCGTAGACGTCTACAAGAGAGCCATGCAATGACTGCTGTGGCGCAAACTGATCCTCCAGGAAGTCCCGCAGAATGTACATGAACTTGGTGCTCGGCGTCGGCGTCACATAAACCGGCACTCCCGCGTTCGTCGCCAGCTTAAGCAACCTCGCGGCCAATTCGTTGCCCTCGGTGAGTACGATGCATGGCAGCGGAAATTTGAGAAGATTATTGAACGCCTCAGCGCTCTTCTCGTCATCAAGATTAGCCAGAAAGCGGCACTCTGTGTTGCCTAGCACCTGAACCCGCTGGTGCGTGAACAGATCGAGATAACCAGCCAGAGCCATGCCGGGCCGGTGCAGATTACTCTCTGTAATGAGCCTGCCTTCCGAGTCAGCACTGTTCAACTCCTTGACGGGCAGACCGACCGTCTTCTCGAGTTGATCCATCGCAAACGCGACAGATATCGACTCCTTTTTAAACGATTTTGCTTTGCGCGACATGCGACCGAGGGCCTAAGGCACTTCTACCGTATCCAGAATACGTTGTACGATATCTTCGCTGGTGATTTCCTCTGCCTCGGCTTCGTACGTCACAGCAACCCTGTGGCGAAGGACATCCATCGCGATGGATCGTACATCTTCGGGCGTAATGTAAGCACGGTGCTGCAGGAAAGCGTGGGCTCTGGCAGCGAGATTCAGATTGATTGTGGCTCGTGGCGATGCGCCGTACTCGATCAGAGGGTCGAGTACTCCCAAGCCAAAATCAGCCGGATTTCGCGAAGCGATGACCAGATCGACGATATATTTTTCTACCCGCTCGTCGATATACAACACATTCAGAACTTCGCGCGCACTCAGAACCTGAGCGGGTGTTACAACGGGCTTGACGGAGTTCTTCTCACCCGTCTTCGCCATGCGACGCATGATCTCCAGCTCTTCATCCTTCGTGGGATAATCCACTTTTATCTTCATCATGAATCGATCGACCTGCGCCTCTGGAAGTGGATAGGTCCCCTCCTGTTCGATCGGATTCTGTGTCGCGAGGACTAGAAACGGGGCCTCAAGAGGAAAGGTGGTGTCTCCAATGGTTACCTGGCGCTCCTGCATGCTCTCTAGCAGTGCACTCTGGACCTTCGCCGGGGATCTGTTGATCTCATCGGCCAGGATGATGTTTGCGAATATGGGACCCTTCTTGATGCTGAAGCTGCCTTCTTTTGGATTGAAGACCAGAGTACCCAGCAAATCGGCTGGAAGGAGATCCGGAGTGAACTGAATGCGCTGGAAACTGGTCCCTATTGCGCCAGCAAGCGAAGAGACCATCAGGGTCTTGGCAAGACCGGGTACTCCTTCCAGAAGAACGTGACCATCGCCCAGAAGGCCGATCAGCAGGCGCTCGATCATGTACTTCTGACCGACTACTACTTTACCGATTTCGGTCAGCAAATCGTCAACAAATGCACTCTCTTTAGCGATGCGGTCGTTTACCGCAGAAATGTCAAAATTGGTGTCCATCAGGCGTTTTAGATGATAAACGTTTCAATCTCGTGGCTCGTATGCACATCAGGAAATTCGCGTATGCTGTCCAAAAATGCGGGTAACGAGAAGGGTTGGCCGGCTACGAGCATGCAGCTGCCCTCGCCAGTTTGAACCACGCCGAATATACCCTCCAGGGATGCTGATTCCGCCTTATTCGTCACCAATTCGTGTAAGGACGATGTTGTGTCCCAATCTGTTGCTTTGGATGCTTGAGAAATCATCATAAGCCCACCAAAGAACTGCCAGTCTGTCTTTCGAATGGCCGCGACCAGCTTTTGTACGTTCCGATTTTCGGATACCAGATGCTTCAGTGCCGCGCGGCGGCGACGCGGTATCGCCTCGATGGCTTTCTCCAGATCCTGGTGTTCGAGATCTCTGAGTGATTCGATAGATTCGAAACCGCTTTTCTGAAGGTCTTTCAGTACAAGACCCGCAACCTTCATTCTTGGATGGGAAGATGTTATGGCCGAATGCCAGTCCCGAGACCACTCAATGATTCCCCAGCCCAGTTTTGCTCCCGGAGGAATCTCGATGGGTAAATACTCCATGGAGCCCGTATCCACCAGAAGGAACGGGTCTTCGTGTTCAGACAGGCAAGCAATCACGTAGGCCGGGCTGAAACTTCTTCCATACCATGAGGACAAAGCAGAAAGAGCCTGATCCCGGAGTGCTGATTTCTCCTCTTCTGATTCACCCTGCTCTGGAGATCCTGATTCGCTCTTCAACAGAGGGTTGAGTGCCTTCAAAATGCTTACTGCGAACGCGGCGTGAAATGCGGCGCCAAGACCCGTTGGTATGGCGCCTACCAGAGACACATCGAACTGTCGAGACTCTTCCGGGTCAACCTCGTGTAGCAGGTGCGCAAACAGACCCGGTAGACCGTCCTCGGATCGGTTGCGTGCGTCGAACTCAATGATGGTGTTCACTCCTTCGAGCGCGACACGAGAGACTTCGCCATCGTTGTACCGGACGACCACCGCCATGCCCTGTTTCAAGCGCAGCAGCAACGCAAAGCCAGCGAAATAGTGCGTGTGATCTGCAATGACCCCAACCATGCCTTGGTTGTAAGCCACTACCGCATCTGATCCGGTGTTGCCAAATCGATCGGTGAGCATCTGCTGAGCCCGATCGATGTATTGCGATGGCCGCAACACCTCGTTGGCCTGCATGCGATTGAGCGCATACAGAAAGGGGCCAACAAACGATGGGGTCGAGCTCTCTTCGGTTCCTATTTTTCGAAAATCCATTTCAATCAGCCGAAAATTGAAGGCCAGACTCCAGGGAGGAGCCCCGCAGAAAGTCGGCAGATGACATTCGTTTTTTTCCAGCGAGCTGAATTTCCAGCACCTCCACCGCTCCCGTTCCGCAGGCCGCGATAAGCATTCCTTCGGATTGCAGAATTTGACCGGGACTACCGGATCCTTCGATCTGTCGAGTTCTGAAGATCTTCAGTTGTTTCCCTCCCAGATTGGTGTAGGCACCTGGGAAGGGAGACAAGCCTCTCACGTGGTTGTGGACGCTGCCGGAATCTTCCGACCAACGAATCGCACAATCGTCCTTGAATATTTTTGGGGCAGGTGTGGCTAAAGAATCATCTTGAGGGAGTGGCTCAATCCTGTCATCGAGTATGCGACGCGTGGTCTCCAACACAACTTCTGCCCCCAATATCATCATGCGATCGTGAACATCCCCGGCTGTTTCATCGGGAGATATGGGCATTGAGTGCTGCATGATTACGTTTCCCGTGTCGACTTTTCGCTGCAGCAGAAATGTTGTCACACCAGTCTCAACCTCTCCTGCCATCACTGCCCGATTGATCGGCGCGGCCCCCCGGTATTTCGGTAAGAGCGATCCGTGCAAGTTGAAGGTCCCAAGCGAAGAGGCGCTAAACACCGCTTCGGGCAATATTCTGAAAGCTACAACAACGATCACATCGGCCTGAAGTGATTGAATTTCTGACGCAAAATGAGGGTCGTTGACGCTTTCGGGTTGCAAGATCAGGTCAATGCCAAGCTCCTGGGCCAGGAGTTTGATCGGAGTCGATGAGAGTACCTGACCGCGCCCCCTTTTTTTATCCGAACCCGTTACTACGGCAATCGGCTTGAGACCGCCCTCTACCAACGCCCTCAAGGAAGGTGCAGCAAAATCTGGCGTTCCCATGAACACGATCCGCGGGGTGGCGGCGTCATTGTCGGAGGGAGTTTCGGTCATGAGATCGAAGTGACTTGAGGCAGAGAGGCGATACGATACAAATAGAGTCCCTTCAAAACCACCGAGTATGTCGTTTTAGACAAAAAAAACGCCCCCATAATCAAATTATGGGGGCGCGAAAGGTCTGACGCCTCAATGGCGCCTAGTACAACCTGGTCCGTTCGTCCCAGACAGGAACCAGCAGTTGAAAGTCTCCGAAGCCGGTCTTGTCGATGAAGATGAACTGGCGCCCAATGCGTTGGTATTCCCAGATCTCGTAGGGCTCGTAATCAAAGCTGTGGGGCTTCTTACGAACGTGGTCTGGTTCTCCAAAATGAACCAGTACATATCCTCGATCTGTCTTCCATCCGTCTCTTACCGCACCATAATTCTGATTGGCAGCTGCAATGCGATAGTAATATTCTTCCATGCGCTCGTTGCGCTTCGTACCCGGCGTGGGATCACGTTTGGTCCAGAAATTTTGAAATCTCTGGAGCCGTTCTACTTGATTCGGCGCATCCATAATGAAACTTAGTTCACGCCGCTCCGCCGTGTACTCCAGCTGGGCGATGGCGTCATCGATGTCCTGAATATGAGCATTAAGTCCGTTCCACTGGACGACAAAACGGCGCTCGACCGTATCGAGAATATCTCCCGTCAGTCCGGAAATGGTCACTCTGATCGAGTAGGTACCGACGCGAAAGTCTTCCATCGGAACAGTGACGATGTACTGACTCTTCGCGGAGGTCAGTGAAGCCATTTCTTCCTTCGTAAACACCAGGTCGGTCTCAACAACTTCTCCATCAGAAACATCCTGGGGATCAATCGTTGCCGTACCATCCTCTCGGGTACGACGGATTTCCTGGGTTATGGTCACATCCAGATCTCCGGCGGAATACACTTCGTAGAAAACCTGAAATCCTCCTTCATCGCTACCTACGCGCGAGCTGACTCTGGGCACGATGGTAAAATCAGATTCGTCATACGAATCGAGTAGGGTAATGTCCGAGATGGCGATGTCGCCGTCGAGTGCTCGAACCATAACCGGAATGCTTCTCAGGTAGGATTGATTTGAATTTCGGTCAGACAGTTCAAATTCAAACAGATACCGCCCCGGCTCGAGTGAGATGGATTGCGTCGTGAAGTCGAATCGGTTGTCAAGTTGCGTCTCGGCGTACGAATCGACGACAAGATTGGCTTCCCAAATTTTGGACTCGACCAGATTCCTGAGCCGATCATTGTCGGACCACTCGACAGCGTCGAGTTTGATCTGGTATCCCGCCGTAAAGCCGTCCGGCGTATTTATGAAGCTCATTCGGACGACGGGTACACGAGTGTAAACATCTATCCTCGTTCCGCTTTCACCATCCTCATTCTGGACCGCAACGACATCAACCTCGAAATCCTGGGAAACGAACTGAGCCTGAGCAAAAGGGACAAAAGTCAAAAAGAGAAGGGAAAGAACCGATAGCGTCTGTGCAACGAGCCCTATGCTTTTTCCTGCCCTGCTTCTGACACCTTCCGGTGAGACCTGGTTCTTTTCAAGTCTTCGTGTCATAAGAGAACCGCAACAATTTTTGTAACAGTCTGTCATTCAGCTCAATTCTATAAGTCTCTTTAGGATGATATACGCACCATCATCTATGTAACATCATCGACTTGATATCGAGGAGCAAACTCATCCTCAAAAAGAGGAGAATTGCCACGTCCTTCCAAGTCAATACGCGCGGGTCCCAACGAAGAACCCTTCACAATACGAAATATCGGTCTTAGGACGGTAGCAGTCCATTGTGACACAACAGACCGTCAATATTTCAGGATGAATGGTTTGGGACAGACTTCGAACCGAACGGGGTGGGATTGTTCGGCCTATCCTGCATTAAAAAGCGCGTCCACAAATCGCAAACGATCAAATAACTGCAGGTCATCGATCCCCTCTCCAACACCGATGTATTTTACAGGTATTTGGAACTCATTTGAAATGCCAATCACAATACCCCCCTTAGCAGTCCCGTCCAGTTTCGTAAGAATCAATCCTGTGACATCGACAACCTTGCTGAACTCTTCAGCTTGCCGAATTGCGTTCTGACCTGTGGATGCATCGAGAACGAGTAACACCTCGTGCGGAGCGCCCGGAATTTGCTTGTCCATCACACGTTTCACCTTTGCCAGCTCGTCCATCAATCCACCTTTCGTGTGGAGTCGACCGGCAGTGTCGATCAGAACGACCTCTGAGTTTCTGCTTTTGGCAGCGGCCAGTGTGTCAAAAGCCACCGCGGCCGGGTCCGCACCGAGGCCCTGTTTAATGATGGGTACTCCTGCTCGGTCTGCCCAGATTTCCAACTGCTCCGTGGCTGCGGCCCGAAAGGTGTCACCCGCTCCGAGTAAAACTGATTTGCCGGCTTCCTTGTACCGGGCAGCCATCTTGCCAATGGTCGTCGTTTTGCCAACGCCGTTCACTCCCACCACCATAATGACATGCGGAGACGCTGCCAGCGGAGCTTCGAAGTCAATCGGATGTTGGTTGGTCCCCGAAAGAAGGAGCTGACTTATTTCACTCTTTATGAGATCATTCAGGTCATCGGACGAGACGAACTTGTCTTTCGCCACACGACTTTCGATACGATGAATGATATCAATGGTGGTTTTTACGCCAACATCACTGGTAACGAGTACACCTTCGAGCTCATCCAGAAATGCCTCGTCTACACGATCCCGTCCTCGAACCAGCTTGTTCAGTTTTCCAAAGAACGACGACCGCGTCTTCTCGAGTCCAGATTCGAGAGACTCTTGCTGCTTTTTTTTCCTGTCGAACAGACCCATAGATGAGCGGATAATGTAGGCTGGATAAGTTTTTTGGCTCAGGCCGGAGCCGAACTCACTTCCTGCCCCTCTGGATCCTTGGAAATCGGACCTTCTTTTAGATAGACAAAAAACCGAATGTAGTACTTGATCGAGGAATAGCTGAGCAGCACGACCGTTGTCCAGATACAAAAGCTGAGCACGGGTGAGTCCGCCTTTAGAAGCGCAGCGAGCGAGGTGATGGCCACACCGGTCGCCGCCACCTTTCCAGACCAGATACTCATTACGATCCGACCGGTCTTGGCCCGCAAAATCGCACCTCCCGCCATGATGATCAGATCTCTGGCGGCCAGAAAACACAGGAACCAGAGGGGGAGGCTTCCACTGAACGCAAGGCCGGCGACAACGAGTCCCCCTCCGATCTTGTCGGCCATGGGATCCAACACCTTTCCCCAATCCGACTCCGTATCTGACCATCTTGCCAGGCGACCGTCGAAGTAGTCAGTGGCCATTGCCAAGACGACCAGGATTAAGACCCACAACAGTGGTCCATCGATCAGAATCAACCAGAACACTGGGATGATGATAACCAGGCGGGTCAGGCTCAAGACGTTGGGTAGCGTCCAGAACTGTCCCAGGTCAGACCAAGAATTAGAAGATTTATCGCTCATGTTTCCAAGATACGTTTCAGCGGGCGAGCGAACCGCCCTCTTGTTCTCAAAAACGGCACTTTGAGCCCAGATTAATAGACGAATTCGGCTTGACCCCTTGGCTCAACCCGAATTATGGAATCATTCGTTTCACATAATGAGTTCGACTGATCTCACTACGAATTCGTCCATGATCGACCCAGATATCGCTTTTGCTCTGACCGGTGATCTGAATCGCAATTCGCGAGCCCTCAAACAACTTTCTTCGCTGGCCGGCTCCGGATTCACCGTCAGAGTATTTCATCTCGGAGGAGACTCTCCAGCCGCACCGCTGCCAGATACCGTCCACGCCTCCATTGTGAGAGTGTCGGCCGGATCTGGGCCTATGCATTTTCTGCGTGTCCACCGCGCGTTCCGAGACGCTATCGGAGCCTGCCGGGCAAGGCTGTTCCACGCATCGGACCTGTATGTGCTGGCGGCCTGTCGAAGGGCGTCCGATCGGTTCAGGGTCCCGTTCACGTACGATGCCCGAGAACTCTACCCCCATGTCGCAGCGACGACAGGCCGCCCCTGGGCACGGTGGTGGTGGCAGCGGGTAGAGGGAAAGCATATTCGGAGTGCATCTGCCGTATTCACGGTAAGTGACAGCATCGCGGATTCTCTTTCGAAAACGTACACCATTGACCGGCCCACGCTCGTTCAAAATACACCCCTCGCTTCGGCCACCTACCGCGACGACACAGCAGACGCCGAACCCAATCTTCGGGAGTTACTGGGAGGCTCCAGCGAGCGACTGATTCTGCATCTGGGTCAAATGAAAAAAGCTCGGGGCTGTGAAAATCTGGTTCGAGCCATGAAAACTGTCGAGCGGGCCCATCTCGTCTTTTTGGGTTATGGTCCGCTCAAGACTGAGTTGCAGCGACTTACCTCAGAGCAGAATCTCGATGACCGCGTCCACTTTCTGGACCCGGTTAGCCCGGCGGCCATTCATTCGACGATTCGATCGGCTGACATCGGAGTGACTCTTCTGGAGGATACGTGCCTGAATCATCGATACGCCCTACCAAATAAGTTATTCGACTACTTACTTGCCGGACTTCCCGTCCTGGGATCCGACCTCCAGGAAGTTTCCCGCCTGATGGACGACCATGACGTGGGGCTTTGCGTAAACGCGTCGAGCCCGCAAGCGATCGGCAACGCGCTGAACGATATGCTCCTGGGCCCACGATTGTCAAAATGGCGTCGAAATGCGTTGAAAGCATCTGAAACATTTCGATGGGAAACGGCATCTCAGCACCTGATGAACGAATTCATCCGACTCCTTTCTCCTTCCTCGTCCGTCTCATGAGTCAGAACACGTTCCGAAGCATCTCCTTTGCCGTTCTGCTGGCAGTAGCATTCGTGGGGATCGCGAATTCTGCTAATGCGCAGGCTCCGAAGGAATTGGCACCACAACTCGAATGGCCATCCTTCCCGGACGCACTCGACAGGGCGGCGGAATCGGGTAAACTCGTCTTGATCGATATCTGGTCGCCGAGCTGCGGATGGTGCAGAAAATTGCAGTCCGAGATCTACACACAACCCGACCTTCAGGAATTTGTCCTTTCCACATTTGAGCTGGGTCGCCTGAATATTGATCTTCAGGCTGACTCTGTTGCCTACAGGGGATACACGCTCAGCTCTCAAATGCTCTCAGCCGGCCTGGGAGCGACCGGAACACCGACGACCATCTTTCTTGAACCCGGTGGCGGCTACATCACACGGCTGCAGGGATTTCACGCGTACCAGGATTTTTTCGACGTGCTGCACTTCGTTGGGTCCGAGTCATTTCGGGAAATGTCGTTCGAAGACTTTATGCAGTCTAAAAAGAAGTAGGTTGACCACCCTCGGAGACTACCTACCTGAGGATCCCGGGCGATCTTCGGCGTATGCCGATCTTATGCGATAGGAGTTGCTGTTTTTAGAATCCTGATCTTCGTCGGCAGGTTGTGACAGGCTCTTATTGGTGCCATCAACTTCAGCCGCGCCATCGGCTTCTGATTCCGTTTGGGAGCTATCCACCCCGTTGTCCTGATCCGAACTGGATTCCTCGCTCCCGTCTCGACGGTCAATGAATGATCCGGCGGCCACATCCTTCAGCCCGCATCTAGCCTGAAGTTCGTACTTCCACAGCGCGGCGCTTGAAATGATCAGCTCCACTTCCTCGGAATCGTCACACACCAGGACCAGAATGTCCGAGGACCAGCGAACCTCGCGAATCGATGCCAATGGAATGCGTTTCGAGTAGCCCCATCCTTTCAAGACGATCCGCTCGGCCAATAATTTCGCCTTCCCGAACCAAACTCGACGATCCTCGAGTTGAAATCGGGATTCAAGAATGACAACAGTTTCAATTTTTCGATTTCTGGCCATCAATTCTGGTACTGATTCAAGTCACGTGTGTCGATTGAAGTCACCTGCACTTAAGAATTTAGGGGTGAAGATAGTTCTTTGACGGCCACAGCGCCGTCAACGTATTGATCGGCCCTTCGATGAGCCAAAAACAAAGTTCGGGCGGGCGAAACGGCCACTTCTTCAAAATTCAGATCGGCGTAAAGAATAAAATCCTCACCTTTCGGCGCCTGCGAGACGACCTGTCCACGGGGATTTGTGACAAAAGATTCACCGGCAAACGTCAGGACTTCTTCCTCACCAACTCGATTGCACAGCGCCATGAAGAATCCATTCTGAAACGAAGCAGCCTGTAATTCAGCCTCAAAAACACCTTCTGGCCATTCTTCTGCCGCCCCGGCCTGAGGTACGAGGATAAGATCTGCGCCTTGTAATGCCATGGACCTGAGATGCTCGGGATAGTGGCGGTCGTAACAAATGGAGACGCCAATTCGTCCGTGTCTCGTCTCATAGACGGGAGCCCCCCCGTCCCCCGCGTCATAATAGTCCTGCTCGAAGAACCCTTCGTACTGAGTAATATGCATCATCCGGGTGGTGCCCAGAATGGTTCCGTCCGCGTCAATCACAGGAGAAGAATCGTAAGCACGTTCTCCGGCCCGCTCGAACAGATTCGGGACGATTACCACCCCGTGTTGTTCGGCCAGGGAAGAAAACGCCACCGTGGTCGGACCCGGAATGGGCTCGGAAAATTTGAGACGGTCACCCTGCAATCGCTTCTGGGGAAAAAAGGTTTGAAACGATAATTCAGGAAACACCAGAATGTCGGCGCCTTCACCGATCGCGGTTCGTGCGTTATCGAGACCAAGCTGCAAGTTAGCGGCGGGGTTCCGGTTCGCTGACTGTTGAATAAGTGCAATTCGAGGCATAGAGATCGACGTTTCGGGCTGCTTCTCTTAACCCAAATCGCCCACTGGGTTCCATATCAGATTGCCCCGCAAGGATTTCCCTCATTTGACGTTCTCCCTTTCTGCGTAGTTAGGCGTGGTTCTTTCTCTTGAGACAGCCTCTCGCGGGTGTCATAGGCCGGGTCGATTCTGCAGCGGTTGAATGCAGGCTCCTACTGTGCGGGAGCACCTGACGAACTTGGACCGAAGGCCCCAAACGCCAAGGTAACGGCAAATAACACCGCCAGAATGATGCCGCCAGCTTTTATTACACCGCTGAGGCCTGGACTCTTCTGCTCTACCGGAATCTATTGACTTTCGATAATGAGTCTCGAATACGTAGAATCGGACAGTTGATGGTTAAATGGCGCCTCTACTTCGGCCGCCATCTTGCTTGCGAGCTTCTCCAGCCAGTACAGACCGATTAAATTGTCTGCCTGACTAACATCACCGCCTATTCGCTGGAAGGTACCCTTCACCTGCACGAATACGGTCTCATCACGCTGATCAGCGTTGACCGAAACTCGAATCAAGATGTTCTCGAGATCGGGATGGGGAGCGAGAGAATCCGCGATGGCTCTTTGCACTGTGGACACGGATACGAAATCCGTCTGGACCAATCCAATCCGGTCGTTTGCCAGTGTGATGGAAAAATTCGCACTGATGAGTGTAAACGTAGCGCGATCAATAATATCCAGGCGTTCGGCCATACTGGTGAACGCGACGGTCTCCACGTGAGTCCGAGCGGGCACTGAAGATACCTGACGGGTCTGAGTACAGCCCGCCACAAGGAGAGACCATGACAACAGGGTCCCGATTACGGCAATTTTTCTACTTGAAAACAATGTTATTGCAACACTAAAGCGCTTAATACTAATGTGATCGACCTCCTCAGTAGTTGCTTAAACCAACGCAGCAGTACAAAAAGGCGAGCGCAACCATGCTGGACGACCCGATCAGTGCCGTGCAGAAACCAGCCTGTTCCGACCGGCCAGGTCCTGTTTAATCTTAACGTCATGAAATCCCGTGTCAGTGAACAAGGCCGCGACCTCACGGCCGTGATCCGCGTGAACCTCGACCCCGAGAACTCCACCAGGTACAAGGATACGAGGCGCGAGCCGACTGATCGCCCGATAATATAAAAGCGGATCACGGCCGACAAAAAGGGCACCCTCGGGTTCAAAGTCACGAACCTCTGGATCGAGCGACTCTCGCTCCGACGAAGGGATGTACGGGGGGTTTGAGACCAGTACGTCAATACGTCCCGGTAATTTTTCGAGCGCCCCCGCAGACAGGATGTCGACCTGTAGCATTTTCACACGGGCGCCAAGGCGTTCAGCGTTGGACCGGGCTACTCGAAGCGCCTCTTCAGAAACATCGGCACCAGCGCACGAAAGACCACCCACTTCCAGATCAATCGAAATAAGAATACATCCAGATCCGGTTCCGAGATCAAGAACCCTCTCGCGGTTGCCGGCTCTCACTTCCTGGATGGCCCACTCGACCAGCAGTTCGGTTTCTGGCCGCGGGATGAGAACACCTGGGGAAACCTTGAATTCTCGTCCGTAGAAGTAGCCTTTTCCCGTGATGTACTGGATCGGCTCTCTTTTTTCTCGTCGCAGCAGATACTCGTCCAGAAGGTCCAGCTCGGTATCAGTGATCCGCTCGTCCGGACGTGTCAGAATGTGCAGGCGATCCACGTTTAGAACGTCTTCCATCAGCCATTCGGCATCCCTTCTTGGATTCTCGATACCGCAGCCCTGCAAACGAGCACAGGCTTCGGCAATCCACTTCGCGCGGGTTGGCGTGGCCCTGTCTTTGGGATCCATTTCGTCTGTAGGATCCATTTCCTCTGTAGGATCAATGTGGTTTGTGGGACCCATTGGGGGATTATTCAACCGAACAACGAATCATCGAGTGTCCTCGCAGTGGAGAAACAGATTCAAGAGCGTTCAACGCCGTCCCTCCGAGGTGATCCCAAAATCAGATCGATCAGGCTGCAATTCCCTGGCGATTCGACCAGTGGCGAAATTCATCCGCGAGCTGATCGAAGGAATCGAGCGCATAGAGAATGGGTTGGAGATGCCAGACTTCGTAGTCCTGATTGATAACGCTCTCAAGGGAGAAGTCCCTGACCTCTACCCTGTCCGAAAGGGCGTTACTCATCTCCTCTTTTGAAGAAATGATGCCGGCGCCGAACACGCGTAATCCATTGGGCTGCCGAATCAGGCCGAACTCAATGGTGAACCAGTGGAGACGTTCGAGGTAGGTCCGCTGAATTCCCTTCGCGTGAAGTGCCGACTGTCCGAATAATTGATAAAAGTCGGCAACCGCGGGATGGGTCAACATGGGCATGTGACCGAACATGTCATGGAAGCAATCGGGCGCTGGAGTGTAATCCAACTCGTTTTTTTCTCTGATATAGTCGGTCGATGGAAATAGTCGTTTCGACAACAGAGTGAAAAAATCTTTCTCGTGTAGCAGGCCCGGAATTCGAGCGAGACGCCAGCGCGTCGCCGCCTCCAGCGCAGCACTCAGATCAGAAAGAGCGGGAATCCCAGAGCTGTCCATGCCCAGAATACGGACACCATCCAAAAGTGCCGTCCCGGCGCGTCCGGGGAGCAGTTCCATCTGACGTTCAAATAATATCCGCCAATTGCCGTTGTGTTCGTCCGAGTAGTGGGGCGAAACAATGTCGCTACCTACGGGAGGAACGCCATCCAAATTTTGAGGGATGCATCGAGGGTCAATCCCCTCGGTTGCTGCCTTTTCGTAGGCTGAAAGCGGGGCAAGATCGCCGCTATTCGTCGTATTCGGACGACTATCGTTCATCAATTGTCTGTTTCACTGTGGGGCTCCACCTAACACATCGTTCCCCAGAAATGGTGCTCCCAACGGGTATGGCAGCGACCTTAACTTAACACCGTTATCTAAACCGGGCAAGGTCCTATTTGTTCGGGGTCGATTCTTGATCTGCTTTTCTCATTGAAGCTCTTACGCGCGCAGCCGTCATCAAGAAACCTGCGAACGATGCCAATCCGACTAACCACACCTGGGGACCGTTCTTCAGTTGCCCATCGATGACCAAGCCGCTCATGGACGTAGCGATGGCGAACAACATCCCGAACACTGCAGCGCCCATGGTGAGCAGAACCCAGGATCCGAACACTCTGTCGTCAAGACCTTTCATACGAACGTTTCGCTACAACAGAATGCCTGCGATCAAAAACGCCAGGATCGAAAATCCCGCCAGGACCAGGGCATAAGGTAACTGTGTATTGATGTGGTCTACGTGGTCCGAGGCAGCGGACATACTCGCTATCAGAGAGGTGTCAGAGAGGGGTGAAGCATGGTCTCCGAAAACGCCTCCGGCCAATACTGCACCCAGCATGAGTGGCATGGATATTCCGAGTCCCTCAGCAAGTGGAAGAGCGATCGGGATCAGAATGGCGAAGCCTGTCCAGGAGGACCCGAGAGTGAACGATACAAATCCACCCACAATGAAAATCATCGCCGGCAGCCACCAGGTTGGCCATCCCGTACCTACCACACCAATGATGTAAGGACCCATTTCCAGGGCTCGGGAAACCTGCCCGAGCGCAAACGCAAGCGCGACCAACACAACCATACCGACCAGGCCACCGGAGCCTTTCAGCACCAGCGCCATCGACTCTGTCGGTTTCATCAAAACCTTCCCATCGCGACCCGAGCCGGGCAGCGCGTATAGGATCATCGCCACAGAGACAGCGGCAATAACCGCCCACAGAACGGAGGTCGAACCGCTTCCTTTCATGATCTGACCCTCTCCGGTGACATACAGGCCGAAGAAAATCATCCCAACCATCACTAAAATCGGCACAATAAGGTGTCGCGCTCGGTTACCGGATGCTTCGACGGGCTCCAGCTCAACGATTTCAGCGGCAACCAGCGGGACGGCTCCCGGTGCCAGCAATTCGCCCGTTGTCTCTGCTCTGATCTCTGCAGTTTTCATGGATCCGAAGCGCCAACCGGTCAATGCCAGTAGCAATGCAAAGCCGATGGCAAACAAGGCATAAAAATTCAAAAGGACAGCCGTTGCCAACAATCCGACCGCTCCATCCGTCATTCCCTGCGCAGCCAGCAATCCAAGTACGAATGCTCCCCAGCCATTCAGGGGAATTGACATACAGACAGCCGCGCTCGTCGTATCGCAGTAAAAAGCGAGTTTTTCTCTAGGGATTTTCAGCCTGTCAAACAGGGGGCGATTGATGGCCCCGACGATTAGACAGGTAATACTTGACTCCACAAAGATCACCATGCCGATAGCCCATGCCAGAAACTCTGCTCCACGTCTCGTTTGCCCCCATCCACGATTGGAAGCCCATCTGATGAATCCCTCGACTCCGCCCGATCCCTGCACGAGGGCGATCAAGCCTCCAACCAGGAGACTGAAGAGCAGGATTCGAACATTTCCCGCTTCTTCAAAAACTGCCACGAGTTGATCGATGAGTTCCCTCAGCCCGAGAATCGGGTTACCGCCTACAAGAATCGTCGCTCCCAACCAGAGTCCAGCCAGCAAAGACAGATAGACTTCCTTGGTCCAGAGTGCAAGCACGATGGCCAATACGGGAGGCAGTAGGACGATCCAGTCCATGGCGAGTATTAAAGATTGGTGACAATGGCTCCCGAATGTACGAGATATGAACAATGTTAGGCCACTCAATTATCATCTCGCACCCAATGCGTATTCTTCTCGTACATGCGATCATCAGCCGAGTGGAGTGCCGCCTATTTCATGAGCAAAGCGTCCAACACATTTAAAGAGACGGTAGACAATGCCACCCGATACACGCAATCGGTAATCGATGATTTCCGGGCGAGCGACATTCCTGCTCTCTTTAAAGAGGGATTTCAGGGAGACCTACGATTTTTACGTAACCGACGAAGAGCGCGCCAAAATGGCGCAGATGGGACCGTTCAAGAAGAGCTTTTTTTCCACGTACTACATGGCTCGCGGACTCTTCCTGAAGCTGACTCCGGCCAGACGCCTTGTTGTCTTAATGGCTGCCTTTTTGGCCTGGGGCGGCCTTTCGGGAGATGGTGGTGAATCATTTCTAGCCTTTCTCATTCTCCTCTTCCTCCTCGGACTTGAGCTCAAGGACAAGACCGTAGCGAAAGATGAATTACAGGAAGGACGCGCAGTCCAGCTGGCCATCATGCCCGTGACGAACCCCTCCCTCCCCGGATGGGAATTGTGGTTTCACTCCTCTCCAGCCAACGACGTCGGGGGTAACCTCGTCGACTATCTCGAGCTGGATGAGAACAGGCTGGCGGTAACACTAGGTGATGTTGCCGGAAAAGGCTTGGCGGCGGCGCTCCTGGCTGCGAAAATGCAGGCCACTATACGCGCAATTGCTCCCGACGAAGACGACCTGTCCAAGCGTGGTGCGAAACTCAATAGAATAATCCGACGGGACGGACTCCCCGACCGTTTCGTATCACTCATCCATCTCGACCTCACCGCAAACTCGGGACGGGTAAGCTTCATCAACGCTGGCCATCACCCACCATTCATCATCAGGGAGAATGGGCTGGAAAGTCTGGATCGAGGTGACCCCGCGATCGGACTGAGTTCAGATGTCTCCTTCAAATCGACGACCTTGGATCTACGCGAAAACGACCTTATGGTCATCTATTCCGATGGCGTGACAGAGGCTCGAAATGAAATTGGTCGGTTCTATTCAGATGAGCGTTTCACGGATCTCATCCAGTTTACTCATGGTGTGAGCGGCAGATCGTTGGGAGATCGCATCCTGGAATCGGTCGAAGATTTTGTACGGAGTGCCCGTCCCAGCGATGACCTTTCACTGATCGTGCTTAGACGACTACCCCGATGAAAAGACATCTGATCAGTTCAGGGGCAAAATGGGAGCCATTGATCGGCTATTCTCGGGCCGTTCGTGTCGGAGCGTGGGTGATGGTATCTGGAACGACGGCAACCAACGAGGACGGCATCCTCGTCGGCGCGGGTGATGCCTATGCTCAGACCATGCAGATACTGTCGAACATCGAATCCGCATTGGAGAAAGCAGGCGCTTCATGACCGATGTGGTGCGAACGAGGATGTACGTTACGCGCATGAAAGACTGGGAGGAAGTCGGTAGGGCGCATGGCACGTTTTTTTCGAAGATTCGCCCGGCTTCTGCGTTGGTAGAGGTGTCTGCCCTCATCGACCCTGAAATGCTCGGGGAAATTGAAGTTGACGCGATAATTGCCGCTGAAGGTCCAGATTAATTTTCCGTTTATAATGCCTTTGAACCGAATACGCAGGATTGATCCGAGATCTGTTTTCGGCTATATTCCGCCTCCCACGTTTTTGGTGATACCACCCACAGTTCCGCATGCCTAAAACAAATACCTACATCTTTGACAATGAGTCATGCTCATTCGTTGAGGTAGTGGATTCCCGGCGGAAAATATTCGTACGCGTAAGTGCGATCCTGCTGATCGGCCTTGTGGTCGCTGCAACACTCACGTGGGGCCTTGATCAGGTAGTTCAGAGCCCTCAGGAAGTGGCGCTTCTTGACGAAAATGAGGCCTTGCAACGGCAGTTGGAGTCAGTCAACAAGCGAATCGACAATGTGACCGGAGATCTGATGGCGATCCGGGACACCGATCAAGATCTGTATCGCGTACTGTTCAATGCCAAAACAATCTCTGACGATGTGGCTCAGGTCGGCGTTGGAGGAAGCGATCCATATCCTGAATTCAGCCGGTTCGGGAGCACTACATCGGATATTTTGACTGAAAATGCGACTAAAATTGATCGCCTAGAGCGTCTGTTGCTGCTTCAAAACGACAGCTATCGTGAGCTGAAAGATCTCGCGGCTTCGCATTCCATCCAACTTTCTCAGATGCCAGCCATTCAGCCGGTGAATGGACGGATCACCTCTGGTTTCGGCATTCGATTTCATCCCGTACTCAAAGTCAGCCGGATGCATCCGGGCCTTGATTTTCATGCTCCGGTCGGATCACCCGTATTTGCTACCGGCGACGGCGTCATCAAGGATGCGAAGTCCGGCGGCGGACTGGGACGGTTTGTCAAAGTTGAGCATAAGATTGCTGGATACGTGACCGTTTTCGCGCATCTATCGAAAATTGCTCCGGGAATCCGAAGAGGAAATAAAATTAAGCGTGGAGATCTGCTGGGCTACAGCGGCAATACCGGCCTCTCTGAAGCTCCGCATCTTCATTACGAAGTTCGCGATCTGGATGGTAAATCGTTGAATCCCATCTACTTCCTCGCCCCTTCTGTAACTCCCTCAGAGTATGAGAGACTACTGAAAGAGGCCGAGAGTACAACTTTCTTGTTCGACTAGAGCCTATTCTGTGGCGAATTCAGCTTTTGAAAGCCGTTTAGGAAGAATCACTAAACGCTGATCTCCTCCTTGCAATTTTCCGATGAGCGTCCTATTGTCATCCATCGGTCACCGAAAAACGATTTTATCTATAAATGTACTGGACCTTAGACCTCGCATCACATCTAGAAGATGCTCCATGGCCCGCGACGCGGCTGGAGTTGATCGACTATGCAGAGCGCACAGGCTCCCCCGCGGGAGTTGTTGACAACCTGAATGCCATGGAAGACGACGGTGAACCCTACGAAAGTATTGAAGAGGTATGGCCGGACTTTCCTACCCAGAACGACGATTTCTTTTTCGAAGAGGAGTAGCATCCCGAACACCGCGGCCAAGTGTCTTCTGGGATTATGCTTGGCGCTGAAGGCGTTTTCTCCGTCAACGTCGTCTGCACAGGATTATTCCGTACACGACAGTCTGCTTGTTACGGCGGTCGTGTTTTCTGGCAACGACTTTTTTTCGAACGACGACCTCTCTCTGTACGTCCGCACTCGGCGCAATCGGCGCCTGATCGGTGTGCCGGGATTGATGTGGTGGCGATGGCTCTATCAGTTCGGGTCCGGACCCCTGGGAGGCGGAGCTGTTGGCCGCGTGTTCATGGCCACCGGCGAGCCCCCTGCCCTCTTCAATGATTCTGTCCTCCAGGCCGACCTCGAACAGCTCCGCCTGTTTTACGAGCGCGAGGGCTTTCGGCAGGCGAAGATCACGGCTTCCGTATTTCAAGAGAGCAGAGCAGACAGAGTCCGTGTCGAATTCGTGATCGATGAGGGACCGGCTACGTACATCCGAAACTTCAATTATGTGGGCCTGGATGAGCTGAGCGCGGAAGAAAAACGGGACATCTACCGCAACTCTCTGTTGTCACCTGGCGAATTGGATCCTGAGGATTCCCTGTCATGGCGACCCCGAAGGCTACGCTATTCGGAGCCGATGCTGGAAGAAGAACGCCTGCGTCTGATTAGATTCCTGAGGAATCAAGGATACGCCGTTGTCACGCGAGATTCGATTCACGGCAGGGTATTTCCTGCCAGACCTGACTCTTTCGATTTCACCCTGTTTGTGAACAAGGGCCCCCGCTTCAGATTCGGCGACGTGAATTTCGTCGTGACGGGACCTCAGGATGGGGTGGCTTCCCGTTCAGATTCTACCTTCCTGGACTCCTCCGATCCTGACATACCCGGTGGCAAGGCGTCCGCCCGGTTCACCACTGAAAAAAAGCTGAATTTTGGACTGCTCAAGCGCACGCTTCAGTTCAGGCCAGGAGATCAGTACGATCTGAGCAGGTTGCTCGCGACCAAGCGCCGCCTCGACGCAAGTGGCGTGTTCTCGTTCACGGCTGTCGAGACACCAGTTTCTGATTCCACGTACTCCGGCGAGATCCGCCTCAATCACCAACTGAATCTTCAAACCCGCATCCGCCACCGGTTCAGGTTTGAAACATTCATGCTCCAGCGAAGCGGCGATCTCGCAGATACGGACAATGAATTGGGTGCCGGACTTGGAGTCACGTATTCCAACCTGAATCTGTTTGGAGGTGGCGAGGCCTTCCAACTCGGAACTAAGGGCTCGCTGGCAGCGGACATTGGAGGTCTGGGCGGATTCACCTCCGCACAGTGGGAGATGTCTGCCAGCCTCTCCTATCCCTATCTGACCTTTCCCCTGGGACGCCTCGATAGACTATCCAATCTCTACGACGCGAAAAGTCAGATTTCGTTTTCTCTTTTGGCCGCCAGAAGGGATGCTCTGCTGCTCACGCTGCGAGGAAGAGGCGGGGCACGGTATCGATTCGAGTTACGCCATACGGAATCGCTGTCTTCGATCATTGACATGATCGACATCACCGTGTCCAATCCAGACACGCTGGACGGCTTCCAGGATCTGTTTTTGAACGATATTTTGGGTTCGGTGGACGACCCGGTCCAGCAGGCTCAGATTATTGAGGACTACACCCGCCCCCATTTCAACAACGCACTGAGCTATACCATCCGGTCATCGACGTCGGATCCGTTTCGTCGCGAAACAGGGCATTTTCGGGAAGCGTCAGTCGAATTTGGTGGCAATCTGGGTCGTCTTCTGGATGGATTCGTGTTTACTCCTGGAAAAGTTGAAGGCAGTTTGCCGGGCTTCGGCGTGTTCGGCGGCAGCGGCCAGAACACTCGCATGATCTACCGCCAGTACCTGCGCCTTGCTACTGATCTTCGCGGATATTCGCTCCTGAATTCAAGAACCGTTCTCGCCTGGAAATTCCTGGCTGGATTCGCCCATCCTACGGGCGCTTCGGACGTTGTACCCTTCGACAGACGTTTTTATTCGGGTGGCGCATCTTCCGTGCGGGCCTGGCGGTTACGCGAGCTCGGGCCTGGTTCGGCAAGGTTTACCTCCGATACGGATTCTCTGGTCTCTGCCACGGATGGCTCCAATATTCTGGGTGGAGATATCAAGTTGGAAGCCTCCGTCGAGCTAAGAACTGTTGCTATCCGCAACCTGATCGGTGCAGATTGGATCTTTACCATGTTCGCCGATGCGGGAAACGTCTGGTTGGGTCCGCGTAATCCAGGAGCATCAGCAGGGCGATTCAGAATAGATAAATTTGCTGGAGAACTCGGTATCGGCGCGGGCATTGGACTGCGACTTGGGTGGGACTATCTCATCGTTCGACTCGATCTTGCCTACAAAGTGCACGATCCTCGACGCCGCGGTGAGATCTTTCCGGACCAGTTAAAGAAACCGGTTCTTCAATTTGGCATCGGACATACCTTCTGACGCGGAGTCGAAGGTGCGTCCATAAACGGTCTACACGTGAAAAAAGGATCTGTCCTGACGCTGGACATAGAAAAATTTGCCGATCGGGGAAAATCTCTGACGCGGATGGATGGCTACGTTGTTTTCGTGGCTGGCGCTGTTCCCGGAGACAAGGTGACGGCACGCGTCTTCCGCAAAAGGAAGAAGTTTGCCGAAGCAGCTCTTCTCGAAGTCCTCGAACCCAGTCCGCTACGAACCGATCACAAATGCCTGTATTTCGGAACGTGCGGTGGATGTAAATGGCAGCACGTCAGGTACGACGCGCAGCTTGAAGCCAAGACGCAGTCTGTCAAAGAGGCGTTCGAGCACCACGGTGGCTTCGAGTCCGTTCTGGTCAAACCCACGCTTGCGGCGGACGACATCTATTATTATCGAAACAAGATGGAGTTCAGCTTCAGCGCCAACCGGTGGCTCACTCCAGAAGAAATCGCATCAAAAAAGGAATTTGACACGTCGTTTGCTCTCGGGCTGCACGTCCCTGGCAACTTTGCCAAGGTCGTGGACCTCACCGAGTGTCACCTTCAGTCCGAACTCAGCTCTCGACTGGTGAATGCAGTGCGCGAATTTGTGCTGGAGCGAGAGTGGACTCCCTGGAACACCCGTAGACACACTGGCTATTTACGCCACCTTGTGATCAGGCAGGCGGCTCTTACCGATGAGTTCATGGTGAATCTGGTGACGAGCCATTTCGATCCGGAAAAAATGACGCTCTTCGAAGCGTTTCTGAAAGCTGACTTTCCGGAAGTATCAACGCTGGTCAACACCATCAATTCGACTGTTGCACAGACGGCCTTTGGAGAAGAATCCCACGTCATCTACGGCTCGGGTGTCGTACACGACCGAATTGGAGATAACACGTTCGAGATTGCCTCTAATGCATTTTTTCAGACCAACACGAAGCAAGCCGAGACGCTCTACCGCGTTGCTGCAGAGTTTGCTGAGTTGCAGCCCGACGATCTGCTCTACGATCTGTACAGCGGAGCGGGTACCATTTCGCTATACATGGCGCCCAAAGTCAAGCATGTGGTCGGTGTAGAACTGATCGAGGAAGCGGTTCAAAACGCTCGCCAGAATGCAAAAGCGAACGGGATAGACAACGTCACTTTCGTAACAGGTGATATGATGCGCTTATTCAACGAGTCGTTCATTGCGCAATATGGACGCCCTGACGTTCTTCTGGTCGATCCTCCACGTGCAGGATTGCATCCCAAGGTCGTGAAACAGATTGAACTCCTCGCGCCAGACCGGTTTGTGTACGTGTCCTGTAATCCGATGACGCAAGCTCACGACCTGGCGATGCTCGCCGACATTTATGAGGTCGAGTACATTCAGCCCGTCGATCTCTTTCCGCACACGCATCACATCGAATCGGTCGCAAAACTGCGCAAGAAGTGAGCGAACCATGCAGCCTGAAATTGACATGCGGGGCAAGACGGCGTTCGTCACCGGCGGGACCGGTTTCGTCGGGAGTCATCTTGTCGACCTACTCCTGAAGTCGAATGTCGAGGTGCGCTGCCTGGTCCGAAAAGAAGCCAAATGGCTCTCGGGAACAGCCGCCCACCTGGTGAAAGGGTCGCTGCAGGACGAGGATGCGCTTCGCACCGCAATGACCGGCGCCCATCTCATCTTTCATGTAGCGGGGCGGACGCGTGGCACAAGCTGGAACGACTTTGAACGAGACAATGTGATCGGCACCGAGCGCGTGCTGAAGATCGCCGCGGAAACGGATTCGGTTGAGAGGGTTCTCGTGACCAGTAGCCTGGCAGCCGTCGGGAAATCGGAGACAGCTATTGTCGATGAAACAGCTCCGCTTCATCCGGTGAGCAAGTATGGGCGAAGTAAGGCCGAAATGGAGGGCGCCGTTGGTCGGTTTCGAGACCGTCTTTCGATAACGATCGTGCGTCCACCGGCCGTATATGGTCCCCGTGAGACGGACGTACTCACCTTTTTTAAAACGCTGTCGAAAGGGGTGTGCCCCATCATCGGGTCTCCAACCAAGAAGACGCTCAGCCTGGTCCACGTGGATGACCTTGTACGGGGAATGATTCAGGCCACCCAGCATCCTGAGGCCCCCGGTAAAACCTATTTTCTCGGAAGTCACAAGCAGTATTCCTGGGGAGAAATTCGGGATGCGACCTGCGAGGCATTGCAGCGCAGCGTCATGACCCTGCCCATTCCGCGCGCGATATTGCCCGTAGTGGGCCTTTTCAGTGAATGGATTGGCCGGTTATCGGGGTCCTACCCTCCTCTGAATCGCGAAAAAGCGGAGGAAATCCTCCATGCCGCCCTCATGTGTGACAGCTCGCTGGCAGAGAAATCCTTCGATTATCGGCCCGAAGTGACCCTTTCCAACGGTATTTCGTCGACTATTGCCTGGTACAAGGATCACGGCTGGCTGTAAATCCCTTGCGAATTACTCAATTGTAGCTAAGTTGCCGAATCATCGGCGATTCGGACACGTTGATGTGGGTCCTCGATTGAGGGCTCGTATTGCCCACCACCAAACATAGACCATTTCGTGAGTACGCTCGGTTTCAACACCGGTTACATCGAAGAGCTGTACCGCCAGTATCTCGAAGACCCCGAGAGCGTCGGTGAAAGCTGGAAGGAGTTTTTTCAGGACTTCCAGCCTGACCCGGGATTCTTGGCTGCGGAGGTCGCACGCACGGTCACCGCGCTGACGCCCGCTGCTGCCCCTGAAGAAGCGCCGACCCCGGTCGAGGCTCCTTCCACCGCCGATGAAAAACCCATTCGCGGAGCGAGTGCGAAGATCGTCGAGAACATGGAAACCAGCCTCGGCGTCCCGACGGCAACTTCCGTGCGAACGATCCCTGTCAAATTGATGGCGGAAAACCGCCGTTTGATCAACGAACATCAAATGCATGTCGGGGGCAACAAGGTCTCCTTTACCCACATCATTGCATGGGCCATCGTAAAAGCGCTGGCAGAATTTCCGTCCTTGAATACCACGTATCGGCGAGATGAGGGAGGGCATGTCCATGTCATTCCAAATGCCGTCAATCTGGGCCTGGCCATTGATATCGAGAGGCGCGGGAAGCGAACTCTTCTCGTACCGAACATCAAGGCCGCCGACCAAATGACTTTCGCCCAGTTACTGGGTACCTACAACGATATTGTTCGTCGCGCACGAGACAACAAACTGGAGATCGCAGATTTTCAGAACACGACCGCCACGCTCACCAATCCAGGTGTGATCGGCACCAATCTTAGTGTACCACGGCTCATGGCTGGCCAGGGCGTGATCGTAGGCGTTGGCGCGATCGGCTATCCGACAGAGTATTATTCGTTTCCGCCCGAGATTATCAGCCAGACGGGGATATCTCAGGTCATGACGATTACCTCCACCTACGACCACCGTGTCATTCAGGGGGCGGAGAGCGGCGCTTTTCTGGCCTACATCGATGCCCTTCTCCGCGGTGAAAACGATTTTTACACCGACATTTTCGAGAATCTCACCGTCCCGTTCCAACCCTGGGCGCTGGCTCAGGACACGACTCCGAGAGTCGGGACTTCGGGTGGAATTTCCGAGATTGATTCGATTCAGAAACAGGCGTCCGTCCTGCAGCTGATTCGCGCCTTCCGTGTTCGCGGACACCTGCAGGCAGATATCAATCCTCTGGGATACGATTGGGAGGTCCACCCGGAGCTCGATCCCGCCTCCTACGACCTGACAATCTGGGATCTGGATAGGGAATTTGTCACGGGTGGCCTGGGCGGAAAGGACATGTTGCCGCTTCGCGACATTCTGGACATCCTGCGCAGGACCTACACCCGAAAAATCGGGATAGAGTTCATGCATATATCCTCGCCTGAAGAAAAAAAGTGGTTGCAGGATCGCATTGAGCCCAGGGGATCCACTTATAAGATCAGCGAGGAAGAAATGCGACGCATGCTCGAGAAGCTGAACGCGTCGGAGGCATTTGAAACGTTTCTGCACACCAAATATATCGGGCACAAACGGTTCTCTCTGGAAGGATCGGAGACCGTCATCCCGATGCTCGACAGAATCCTGTCGGATGCAGCGGATAATGGCGTGGAGGAGGTCGTCATGGGAATGGCGCACCGAGGCCGACTCAATGTTCTCGCCAACATCATGAACAAGCCTTATGAGGTCATTTTTTCTGAATTTGAGGGCAGTGTCGATCCCAATACCACCCAGGGCTCTGGTGACGTCAAATATCACCTGGGATCGACCGGAACTCATGTATCACCCAGTGGAAAGGAGATTCAAATTACCCTTTCCTCGAACCCGAGCCATCTCGAAGCGGTCAATCCGGTTGTGGAGGGAATGGTGCGGGCGAAGCAGGAGGCCCGACTGGACAGCCCTAACAATCCCAACGATGACTATCTCGACTCGATTATTCCTGTCCTGTTACATGGCGACGCGGCGTTCGCCGGTCAGGGTGTGGTAGCGGAAACCCTTCACATGAGCCAATTACCCGGGTATCTGACCGGTGGCACCATTCACATCGTGATCAACAATCAGATCGGGTTCACGACGGGCCCGGAGGCGGCGAGAAGTTCGACCTATGCCACGGACAGTGCCCGCATGATTCAGGCGCCAATCTTCCACGTAAACGGAGATGATCCGGAGGCCTGCGTCCGGGTCGCTCGATTGGCGCTCGAGTATCGACAGGAGTTCAACAAGGATATCGTCATCGATATGCTGTGCTACCGCGTGCGCGGGCATAACGAGGGGGATGAACCCACGTTTACGCAGCCTATCCTTTACAAGAAAATCGAAGCCAAGCGGTCGCCACGTAAACTGTATACCGAGCTGCTCTTGAGGCGCGGCGACCTTAAGCCGGAAGAAGCCGAGCGTATACTTGACGATTTCCGGGGAAGACTCCAGGATGCGTTCGAACGCACGAAAGAGCTTGGCGAGCAGGAGGTATCGTTGCCCACCGATTTGCTGAAGCCCCGAGATGCCGCCCCGCTGCCGGACATTTCGACTGCAACCTCTGAAGAGAACCTGGCAATGGTCGTGACGGCGCTGAACAGCCTGCCCGAAGGATTTCATCTCCATCAGAAACTGTCTCGCCAGTTCTCGAGGCGAGACAAGCTTTTTCGCGAGGAAAACCGGATCGATTGGGGATTCGCCGAGGCCTTGGCCATCGGTACCATCCTTTTGGACGGCACACGTGTTCGCATCAGCGGCCAGGATTCCCGTCGCGGCACCTTCAGTCATCGGCATGCCGTCCTGTATGATCAGGAAACGTCAGAGGAATACATTCCGCTGAATAATGTTAGTGGGGTGCAGGAACAGCTGTTTATCTATGATTCGCTGCTCTCTGAATACGCCGTCTGTGGGTTTGAATACGGATATTCTGTGGCCAATCCGGACGCCCTGGTTATCTGGGAGGCTCAATTTGGTGACTTTGCCAATGGCGCTCAGATTGTGTTTGATCAATTCCTCGCAGCGGCCGAGGCAAAGTGGGGCCAGACTTCCAGTCTCACGCTACTTCTGCCCCATGGATATGAAGGTCAGGGACCCGAGCACTCTTCGGCCAGAGTGGAACGATTTCTCCAGCTCTGTGCGGAGAACAACATGATCGTGTGTTCATTTTCGACTCCTGCCAACCTCTTCCACGGTCTCCGCCGCCAGGCAGCACCAGAGATCAACAAGCCCATGGTCGTGCTTTCGCCCAAGAGCCTGCTGCGCCATCCAGAGGTCATCTCTACACCGGAAGAGCTGACAGAGGGAAAATTTCAGAAAGTCATTCCCTCTCACGATGCCAGCGAAGTGACCCGCCTTCTTTTCTGCAGCGGGAAAATGTACTACGATCTGAAACTGGGCCTCTATGGATCAGAATCCCAGAACAGAATGGCGATTGCCAGAATCGAGCAATTGTATCCGTTTCCTTCCGACGACGTCCTGGCCGAACTGGATCGATTCCCGTCAGCCACTGAGGTATTGTGGGTGCAGGAAGAGCCGGCCAACATGGGTGCTTGGACCTATGTCCGAGACCACCTGGAGACGGCAATTAGGTCTTCCAAAATATCAACTGACCGCATCCGCTATGTCGGCCGTTCAGCCGCGGCCAGTCCCGCAACGGGAAGTGCCCGAATTCATCTGGCAGAACAGGCGGCCATTGTTTCTGAGGCGCTGGGCCTGTAACGACGATTCTCGAAAGGTTGTCCGCTCGAGGGTATCAACCGAGAAAATGCGGGGACAACATAAAAAGGTACCCTCCAAAAGGAGAGTACCTTTTTACTCCTCTCTGATGGGTCCATCGGGCTTAAAGGTGGGTAGCCAAACGGACCAGAAAGATCAGTTTCTTAGTATCTAGTAGCGCGTGCGACGGCGTGAATTTCGAGCGGCCTTTTCGCGCGCAAGACGACGTTCTTCAGACGGCTTCGTAAAAGCCATATTCGAACGAAAGATGCGCAATACACGGCTACGGTTGACAGCTCTTTTAAAACGGCGAAGAGCCCGGTCAATCGATTCGTTATCCCTTACTTTTATCCCTACAGGCACAGTAAATCACTCCTTGAGTGTTTGAATAATATCTAAACAGCCTCACAATATACGATTATCCGGTGCTAGGGAGCAATGTCACTGACCCCATCCGACCCATCCGACCTGCTTATTTCGACCCGAAACAGCCATAAACTGCGCGAAATTCACGCAATCATGGCTGATCTAAACCTGAATCTCATCGATTTGGGCCAATTTCCTGATGCACCCGAGGTTGAGGAGGATCAGGACCATCTGGAAGGAAATGCGATGAAGAAGGCCGAGGTCCTGTTTTCGTTCACTGAATTACCGACCATGGCCGACGATACGGGTCTTGAAGTTGCTGCCCTGGGGGGCGCGCCGGGCGTCCACTCGGCTCGGTTTGCCGGGCCCATGGCCGATTCGGCCGCCAACCGTGCTCTTCTTTTGAAACGTCTTCACGGAGTGGACGACCGGCGCGCACAGTTCAAAACCGTCATTGCCTTCGCCACGGAAAGCGGCACTCGAGTATTCGAGGGCGTGTGCGGAGGCACCATCACCCGTGAGGAAAAAGGCGAAGGGGGGTTCGGTTATGACAGTATCTTCAAGCCTCAGGGATACGAGCAAACCTTCGCCGAAATGGCAGAGGAAGAAAAAAACCGAATCAGTCATCGTGGACGTGCCCTCGAGAAATTCAGGGTGTACCTACACGCATTAACCCAGTCAGTAAACAAGGACCCTCAATGATTGCATTGATTCAGCGGGTCAAGAGGGCCCGCGTTATGGTTGAGGGGACGGAGGTGGGAGCCATCGGGGAGGGCCTTCTCATTTTGCTGGGAGTGCACACTGCCGACTCCAGCGAGCTCGTTCCCTGGCTGGCAAAAAAATGCGTAAATCTGCGCGTTTTTCCGGACGAACAGGAGCGCATGAACCGATCGGTGCTCGATCACGGCGGCACTATTCTGGTTGTGTCGCAGTTTACCCTTTACGGAAACGCATTGAAGGGTAACCGGCCATCGTTTGTGGAGTCCGCGAGCGCGGACTTGGCCGAGCCCCTCTACAGAATGTTCTGCGATGAAGTGTCGGCGCATCTCGGATCCCGGATAGAAACCGGGGAATTTGGCGCAATGATGGATGTGGAACTCACAAATTGGGGCCCCGTCACATTATCCATAGAAAAAAGAAACTAATTATCGGTTCGGGCCTATTTTCTTGGCCCACCTGAACTCCCCACTTCGGCAACCAGCGATATGATCTCTCGCCTGACATTCCTCTGCCTCGTTCTTCTTTTCGCCGGATGTGACCAGACCGATCCCGTTGAGGGATCCTACATTTTGAGCGACGCCATCATCTATACCGTCGATGAAGAGATGCCCGTGGCCGAAGCGATGGCCGTCGTCGACGGAAAAGTAGCCATGGTCGGCCATCTGGATGATGTTCAGGATGCCTATCCCGACCTGCCGCTGAATTCTGCTGGTGGACGAGCAGTCGTGCCGGGATTTACCGATGCACATGCCCACTTTGTGGGCCTTGGCTCTCAGAGGCTCCGCGCAGATCTTCGCGGCACTGCCTCGATAGAGGAGGCCATCTCGATTCTGATAGACTTCGAATCGACGCTCGGTGAGGGAGACTGGTTGCTGGGAGGCGGATGGAATCAAACCCTCTGGCCCGACCGTGAATTTCCAACCCGTCAGGACCTTGATGCGCACTTTCCGAATCGTCCGGTGTGGCTTAGCCGAATCGACGGACACGCTGCGTGGGCGAACACTCAGGCCATGAACATTGCCGGCTTCGAAGAAATATCTGCGGCCCAGGATCCCACCGGCGGTGCAATCATCCGAGATGGTGAAGGAGTTCCGATAGGAATTTTTGTGGACGCGGCCATGACATTCGTGCGGCGAGTGGCACCGAGAGAAACGGCAGAGTTCTTCGACCGGGCGCTCGAAATGGCGTTGGCGGAAGCCGCACAGGTCGGATTAACCGGTGTTCACGACGCTGGTATCGACTCTACCACGATCAATCGGTATAAGCGGTTCATCGACGAGGGTAGATTTACCGTCAGACTTTACGGTATGGTTGCTGGCGGCAGTTCAGCATTTGAAGAGTACTGTAACAACCATTTGATCGATTATGGGGAGCGACTCACCATCCGATCCGTAAAATTTGCTCTTGACGGCGCACTGGGAAGTCGCGGCGCGGCGCTCATTGAAGATTACTCGGACGACCCGGGTAATCGCGGTTTGATCCGCACGACGCCAGAAGAGTTTAACGAACGCGTTCAGGAAGCCGTAAACTGTGGCTACCAGGTCAATACGCACGCCATCGGCGACCTGGGTAATCGAGTGTTGCTGGATGCCTATGAACTGGCCGGCGTCACTCCCGAAGGTCGTCACCGGGACGAACACACGCAGATTATTGAGCTGAGTGAAATTGAGCGATTCACCCGACTGGGTATTATCGCCTCAATGCAGCCTACCCACGCGACGAGCGACCTGAACATGGCCGAAGACCGGGTGGGTCCTCACAGGATCAAAGGTGGCTACGCCTGGCGCACCCTGCTCGACGCTGGGGTTCCACTCGCATTTGGTTCAGACTTTCCCGTCGAAAAAGCGAATCCACTGCTCGGTTTCTTCGCTTCGGTTACGCGGCAGACCGAAGATCTTTTGCCGGAAGGAGGATGGTATCCCGAGGAGAGGCTGACCCGAGAACAAACCCTGTACGCCTTCACAAAAGGCGCCGCCTGGGCAGCGTTTCAAGATGATCAGCTGGGCTCTCTGTCACCCGGAAACCATGCAGATTTTGTGGTGTTGTCAAAAGACATCATGACCGTACCCTCTCCCCAGATCCTGGAAACGGAAGTGGTAGCGACATTCTTCGGTGGGAATCTTATCTACGGATCGCTCGAATAAATGGCTTTGGAATCCAATCCCAACATACTGACCGATCGCTTCGACAGGCTACACACGTATCTGCGGATCTCTCTTACCGAAAGATGCAATCTGCGGTGTACGTATTGCATGCCGGCCGAAGGAGTGGCACTCAAACCGAAGAGTCACATCCTTTCTTTCGAGGAAATTGTTCGACTGTCGAGCCTGTTTGCGAAAAATGGCGTCACCAAAATTCGGTTGACCGGCGGAGAACCGCTCATCCGAAAAGAGATTGAGCAGTTGTCCGCTCGACTAAGCGCCCTTGACGGTATTGACTCTCTTGTCATCACGACGAACGGGCTGCTGTTGTCGCGCAAACTGGAGGCACTCAAACAGGCAGGAGTGACTGGCTTCAACATTTCACTCGACACGCTCAAAGCAGATCGATTTGTCGAAATTACCCGGCGGAAGGGCTTGGACACGGTCCTGAGGGCCATCACGGATGCGAGCCAAGCCGGTTACAATCCGGTCAAGATCAACTGCGTGGTGATCAATGGCTTCAATGACGATGAGCTGGTTGATTTCGTGGAGATGACTCGCGAAAAGCCGGTAGACATTCGATTTATCGAATACATGCCGTTTGACGGTAACACTTGGAATAACGACAAGTTCATGTCTTACAACGACATGACGACTTCCATCAGAGCCCGCTATCCGAGTTTCCAACGACTGAGTGAGGACCCTTCTGAAACCTCAAAATCATGGCGCGTTCCAGGATTCCGAGGATCAGTCGGCTTCATCAGTTCCATGAGTGAACATTTTTGTGCCGGCTGCAATCGGATTCGAATAACGGCAGACGGCCATCTGAAGGTATGCCTGTTCGGTTCCGAGGAAATCAGCCTTCGGGACATGATGCGATCCGGATATTCGGATGAAGAATTACTCGTGGAAATACGTGAAGCATTGTCCCAGAAGAAGGCATCTCATGCCGGAATGGAGGAAATTGCAAAGTCCGAGAACCGGCCCATGATTCTGATCGGAGGATGACGAACGCCTTTGGGCGGCACCCTCCCAAGTTGGATGCGAATTCTGAACGAGGGCCTTCAACCAACTTTGTCGCCGAACACCCATCTGCTATCTTCGTTGGACCAATAGAATCACTCTGATCCCCAAAAGATGTCAAGTTTTACGCACGTTCTTCCCGATGGCGGCGTCCAAATGGTGGACGTCTCTTCAAAAACTGATACGGTTCGCACTGCTGTCGCGGTGGGTACGGTCATTCTTGGAGAGGAGGCCTTTCGCATGGTCAAGGAAAACACGATTCAGAAAGGCGACGTGGTTTCAGTCGCGCAGATTGCTGGAATCATGGGCGCCAAGGAAACCTCCAGATTGATTCCGCTGTGTCACCAGGTTCAGATCCAGCGCGTCGACGTGGAGCTGACGCTGCTTGAAGAGAGTCACTCGCTTGAAGTCAGGGCCTTTGCTAAAAGCACCGGACCCACGGGCGTGGAGATGGAAGCTCTCACAGCCGTCTCGATTGCCTCTCTCACCGTTTATGACATGTGTAAGTCAATAACGAAAGACATCCGCATCAACAACATTCATCTTCTGGCAAAGACAGGCGGAGCCAGCGGAGACTACCGAAATCGCGATACCAATTAACACCCTCGGGCATCGCTAAACCTCACCAACCATGGAATCCATTCTCACTACCTCAGGCCTCATGGTGATCGGACTGATCATGCTGTCCCTGATCGTATTCATGTACTTCATTCCTGTGGGCCTTTGGGTCACTGCGTACTTTTCAGGAGTAAAAGTAAAATTGATCCGTGATCTGATGGGGATGCGCCTTCGAAAGGTCCCTCCAACCCATATTATCAGGCCACAAATCACAGCGCATAAGGCGGGAATAATGGTGGAGACGCCACAATTGGAAGCCCATTACCTGGCAGGTGGTAATGTTCAGCGGGTTGTCAACTCTCTGATATCGGCCGATAAAGCCAATATTGACCTTACTTTTGAACGCGCAACTGCAATTGACCTCGCAGGTCGCGACGTTTTCGAAGCGGTTCAGGTTTCGGTCAACCCAAAAGTTATCGAAACACCTCCCATTTCAGCGGTGGCCAAAGACGGAATTCAGGTTCGAGCAATCGCGCGCGTGACGGTACGGGCGAACATCGAGCGTCTGGTTGGGGGTGCCGGTGAAGAAACCATCATCGCCCGAGTGGGCGAGGGAATTGTGTCGACGATTGGATCTGCGAATACGTACAAAGAGGTGCTTGAAAACCCTGATCTGATATCCAAAGTGGTTCTTGGAAAGGGCCTGGATTCCGGAACGGCTTTCGAAATCCTTTCCATTGACATCGCCGACGTGGATGTGGGCGAAAACATTGGAGCCAAGCTCCAGACGGATCAGGCGGATGCAGATTTGCAGATTGCCAAAGCCAAGGCGGAAGAGCGCCGTGCCGCCGCCGTTGCGCGCGAGCAGGAAATGATTGCTGCGGTTCAGGAGCAGCGCGCAAAGGTTGTCGCCGCAGAAGCTGAAGTACCGCTTGCGATGGCGGAAGCCTTTCGAAGCGGAAATATGGGCATCATGGACTACTACAACATGAAGAATATTGAGGCGGACACGAAAATGCGCCGCTCTATAGGTGGAGATACAGACAAGGGCAGCACTAAGTGATGGCACTCGCCCCGAAAGGCCGATCGTAGAGGAGCACTCTATATCACCATCCGCATCAGGGCGAATCGTGTCTGACATCCAGCCCGCCATCTTTTCGACTCTTGGCATTTTTTCGACCAGCCAAGAGATCTCCGGACTCGCGATGTCGTCCCTCACGGACGGGGACGCAGAACTGGTTGCAGAAGAAACGCTCTGCCTCGTTTCCGTAGTGACAGCTCGAACGATTGAGGCGATCGCGCCCGGTATGGATGAGCTGTCGCAGTCGCTTCTGGTCACCCCGTTTCTGTATCGGGATTACCTGGTTGGAAGTGTCATGCTGGAATCCACTGACGCCGCCCAAGGCAGTCAGGGCGTACTTATCGGTGAACGTCTCGAGCGAAAATCAGCCTTCTACACGGCCCACCTGCCTGCGTCAAAGCTTCCAACGGGATCCGTACTGAGGAATGTGGCACTCATGTGGATGGGACGGATCAGTCCGCCGGGAATGCCGACAGGTCCGGAAGAACGACTCGACGGAATTGGTGTCACCGATAGACTCAACACTCACATTCGCCTCATTGCCTCACACGTAAGGCAGGTCAGTCCGTAGACTCCGCCGAATCCTCTTCCTCTTTCACAGATATTCTGACGGTATCAATCCGGTTCACCGTAGCCTGCAGGATCACAAATCGATATCCATCCAGCTCGAACTCGTCTCTGACCTCCGGTATGGTACCCAGTCTTTCCAGGAGATAGCCGGCAACCGTTTCGTAATCACCGTCGGGGAGTGAAATGGTGGATTTTTCTTCCAATTCGTCAATTTCCAACCTGCCACTCGCGATCACGGACCCCTCACCCAGAATTTGCAAGATGGTCTCATCAAGGTCGAATTCGTCCTTAATGTCGCCAAACAATTCCTCCAGAAGATCTTCAGAGGTAACGAGGCCTGCCGTTCCCCCGTATTCGTCGATGACAATCGCTATAGAAATCTTTGTCTCCAGGAATTCCTCAAGCAATTCTTTCGAAAGTTTGGTCTCGGGTACGAAGGTCGCTGGGCGGATGATCTCCTCAAGAGATTCCGGGCGGTTGAAAAAGTCGTACGCAAACGCAATTCCGACAATGTTATCTATGTTTTCCCTGAAAATCGGAATTTTTGAGTGACCCGTCGAAACGAAGGTCTGCTGGAGTTCGCTGAGCGGAGTTTTTTCGTCCATCGCAATGACATCGGTGCGGGGTACCATCGACTCTTTCAGGCGGATGGTACTCATTGCAAAAACATTGGACAGCAGGTTGCCTTCTTCCGGATCCAGTTCCAACTCGCCGGAACGCAGTCCTTCTTCGATCAACAGCTCAAAATCCCGACGCATAAATTCTGTGTAGGAGCTTGAGTCTGCCTTGATAATCTTGATGAGTCCAGTAGCAGACCAACGGGCCACCAGAATCATCGGATATAACAGGAAATAGGTTATCCTGAGCGGGATGGCCAAGGCGAAGACAGCTCGGTTCGCTATTTCCCTGAGAATGGATTTCGGAATGATCTCTCCGACAATGAGCACCACGAGCGAAGCCAGAACGGTCTGTGTGACCAGGGTAAGGGCGCCTGCAGTGCCTAGTTCCAGGCCCACGGTCCCGCCGTAGAACGATTGAAGGGGGGACTCCAGATAGAGCGCGACCAGCGTCGAATAGATGACCAGGGCAAGATTATTCCCCACCAGTGTGGTCGTGAGAAGCGTAGCCGGATCCTCCAGGAATCGAGAAATGATCTTTCCGACAAAACCCGACCGCCGGGCGAAAACCTCAACCCGCAACCGATTGGCGGTAACAAAGGCGATCTCTGAACCGGAAAAAAAGGCGCTGAGGACCAGCGTCAGTAGAATAAGTGCGACTTCCATGTGGTATCAGAACACTTACTTTCCTTTGAAATCGGCCTTTCTCTTTTCAAGAAATGCATCGACTCCTTCTTGAAAATCAGCCGTTGCACACGCCTGACCGAATAATTCAGCTTCGAGGCGGAGTCCGTCCGCCAGCGGCGTATCCGACCCACCCAGCGCCTCCAGAGAGAGAGCGACGGCAATCGGGGCCTTGGATATGATGCTTGCCACCAGTTTTTTCGCGCCCTCGAGAAGCCCCTCGGGTGGAAATACATGGTTGACCAGGCCAATTTCATGGGCCCGCTCGGCAGATATCATTGCGCCCGTTAAAATGAGTTCGGTGGCAATTCCTTTGCCGACCAGGCGTGGCAGCCGCTGAGTCCCCCCATATCCGGGCAGTATTCCCAGATTGACCTCGGGTTGAGCGAATCTGGCGTTGTCCGAAGCGACCCGTAAATGACATGCCAGCGCGAGCTCGCAACCACCGCCCAGGGCGAAACCGTTGACCGCCGCAATGACGGGTTTGCCCAGATTTTCTATCCTGTTAAAAACTGCCTGTCCCTTTTCTGCAAAGCCCTTTCCGGTCTCCCGGGAGAGGTCTTTAAACTTTGCGATATCGGCACCCGCTACAAAACTTTTGGGACCTGATCCGGTGATGATGACCCCGCGAACGGCCGAGTCGTCGCGGGCTATCACAAACCAGTCGTCGAGTTCTGACAGAACTTCCGCGTTCAGCGCATTCAGCTTCGAGGGACGATCAATCGTAACGATGGCAATTCCATCAGAATCAACATCAATCAAGAGGGTGGAGTACACCATGAATAGCATCAAGGAAACACGGGGCTTCCGTTGAATTCAAATGAAAGTAGAGCTACTCCTGCACCCGCTCTCCGGGTTCGGGAGATTTGACCTCGGTTGGGTCTTCGAAGGTATCCATTTCATTGAGCAAGTCAACCGGGTTGGCAAACACCTCTTCCAGTTCTTCAACCGAAGCCTGCGTTTCTTCAACTTCAGTTAACAGCGTATCGAGCTGAAACGAAATCTCTTCCGGATTTCTGAGCGTGAGAGACTGCTCATGGATGTACTTGACGACGTCCTCGATGGTCTCGAGCTGGGCTTCGATGATCTCTAGATTTTCCTGACCTTTCTTTGATCTCTCCAGGCGCTGTTCCAGGATGCGAAGTCGTCTGGCTTTGATCGCACGAACCCGAGGGCTGTCGTCTTCCATGTCTGTGTGAAGCTCTTCTATGGAGCGGATCACCTCAGATTCAATGCCTGCCTGTGAAGAGAACTCGTAGCGTTCCTTCTGATACAGCAGCTTCATGTAGGATTCGAGCAGTCCGTCGATCTTTTTCAGGTGAGAGTCGAGCATGCCTTGAGAGGCATAGCTCAACTTCCGGTAATTGGTCCGAATCTCTTTTTCCAGCTTTCTGAGCCTGGCATAGCGACGACGATCCGGAGCAGCCAATGTCTGAAAGAGCTCCTTCTGGGAAGGAGGCTTGGCGTGTTCGGCGGCTCTCCGAGAGCGGATAGCCCTTCGAAATCGTTCGCTGCGGGGCATCATGCCCAGGAACGCGAGCTCTGCGCCGGCAGTGAAAATCAACGCCGCGTCAAATGGCCAGGTGGCGCCCGTCATGCTCACGCCGAACGCCAGTAGCATCGACGCAATCAAGAACGTCAGATTCCAAGGATGCAGAAACGCTTCCTTGGTGTAGTTGATATCCAGTTCGGTCATCTTCAAATCATCACTCTTCATTTCCGGCATCAAGTCTGCCGGCTTGTAGCACCCCGAGTACGTCACTACACGGCGTCAGGGTTTCATCTTTCCGATAGTTTTTTCAGGTAATTCAGGAGTCGTCTCTGGCGTGTCCGGATTTGCCTCCACAGCTTTCGCGGAAGGGGATTCTGATTTTGTCGGCGAGGTAGGCACGAAGCCCCCCTCCAACTTCATCTGCTGGATCAACGATTTCGCCCGCGCTTTCTTGATCGCTTCCTGATCGGCTTCAAGCTGTGCGGCATCGAGCGTTTCCTGAGCAGAGGAGTCGCCCTCGAGGCCGTCCATAGCTACGTCCAGTCTCGCTTCTGAACTGATAGCGTCCATCTCAAGCCGATCCACCATGGTGCGGTGCTCATCAAAGAGCCCTTGCACGCTCTCAGCCATGTCGGTCACGGCATTCGTAATGCGCGCCTTCCGAGAGAGCTGGGCGTGCGTCTTCTTCAGCTCCTTGAGCTTTCGAAGATGCGCCTTTTCGGCTTCTTTTACCTTATTAAATTCTTCAGGAGTCATCGACACTGTGAACAAATACCGTGGATCAACTCTTCGAGCGTTCTTTGCCAATGGTTTTCCCACTGGTATCGGCTTCCTTCTCAGAAATATCCAGTTGAGGTTCTTCTTCTGAACCACTGGTGTCGCCTATTCCCATCTCCAGTTTGAACTGCTTGACCAGTTCGGAGGCACGAATCTGCTGGGCGTCTTCTTCGATTTGAAGTGCTTCCGTGTCGACCGAATCCAGGGCAAGTTCCATACGAGCTTCGTTGAGCGCAGTTTTCTCCTGAATACGCGAAATCATTTCATCATGCGTCTGGTCGATGCCGGCCACTTCGAATGACTCGAGGGTATCGGCAATCTTGGCTTGCCATTTGGCGCGCTCGTGGGCACGAAGGGCATCTTTGGCCTCCGAAATTTTACGTTCTTTCTCGCGCATAAACGCCTTCTTCACCTGAAGGGCCTTATCGTACGCAGCGGACGCATATTTTAGCTGCTCCTTCGTGCTGGCAACATTGTCCCGCACTGACTCCAATCGCATGGCGTAGCGTTCGGCGATATCATCCCGTCCCGCTTGAATCCCTGCCTTAATTTTCGCCGTGAGGTCCGCCTGTTCCCTTTCGTATTTGCGGACTTCTTTTTGGAGCATCATCACGTTGGCTTTCACCGTCGCGATGTTCTCGTTCATCTTCGGAACCTGATCGTTGAGCTCCCGGATGTTTTGTTCGAGAATCAGCTTCGGATCTTCCAGCGCAGAAATGGCACCGCCGAAGACTGATTTTACGAATCGTTTGAATCGTGACCAGACTGACATGTCTTTATCTTTCGTTGAGTTAGCGGGAGTCGGATTCCCCGGGAATAATATAGTGATGACGGGGAATCAAACACCGAAAATAGCCCGGAGAGGACGCCTTGAAGTTTATTGAACAATAAATAATAGCATTGTCCAAGCTCGTCCTACGTAAAGGATGGCCTACGGATTCACCCAATGACCATTAGAATACCGATCAATCAATCGAGAGCCAGGGTCTGATACCGTTTCAGCAAATTCAAACGCTGAAGTAACCAGCTCTTCTGTGGCGGCAAATCGATCCTCGCTTGAGGCATGAATTCGCGCGATCACGCCCGAAGACGGAACTCGCTCGCCTTGTTTTACCAACAGGGTAATTCCAGCGAGGGGGTCCACGTCATCTTCCTTTGTCGTGCGGCCGGCTCCGAGGGTAATCATGGCGCGGCCCACGATTCGCGCATCGATTCGCGCTACCGTTCCGGCTGAGTTCTCAGGGGCGCGAATATCGGCCGTGTGGGCCTGCTCGTCCATCGTTTCCGGATTACGGACCGCATCCGGATCTCCGCCCTGAGATTCGACGAGTCTGACAAACTTCTCCATCGCGCGCCCGTCATCTATGCATTGGCTGGACAGCTCCTGCCCCTCTTCCAGAGATTCGGCTACACCACCAGCAAGGAGCATTTCGGCTGCGAGGGCCAGGGTTACCTCCATCAGGTCCTCAGGTCCATCGCCGCGAAGACACTGCACCGACTCTGCGATCTCTGGCCAATTACCTACCCTTCTGCCCAAAGGCTGGTCCATGTCAGTGAGAAGAGCAACCGTTGGCTTGTCGAAGCGCTCCCCAATCTGCACCAGAGTTTCTGCGAGCTGACGAGCGTCCGCCTCGTTCTGCATGAATGCTCCTGACCCGCATTTCACATCCAGCACCAGAGCGTCGATGCCTTCAGCAATCTTTTTTGAAAGAATGGATGCCGCAATAAACGGAATGAACTCAACCGTTCCGGTCACGTCGCGCAGGGCGTATAATTTCTTGTCAGCGGGAGCGATCTCAGCGGTCTGTCCAATCATGACCACCCCGATATCCGCCAACTGCCGTCGGTAGGCTCCAATATCCATCTGTGTAGAAAAACCCGGAATCGACTCGAGCTTGTCGAGTGTTCCACCGGTATGGCCCAGACCGCGACCAGAAATCATGGGCACCCCAACGCCGCACGCGGCGACGATCGCAGCGAGAGGAATGGATACCTTATCTCCCACTCCGCCAGTCGAATGCTTGTCGACTTTCTTTCCTGGGATGTCCGACAGATCCAGCACACTACCCGAGTGGAGCATCGCTTCCGTGAGAGCCACCATTTCGGCTTCGTTCATTCCGTTCAGAAAGGCGGCCATCAGGAAGGCGGCCATCTGGTAGTCTGGAATGTCTCCGAGGGTGTAGCCGTTTACGAGCGACGTGATCTCGAGAGAGGATAGTTCGCCCTTTTCCCGCTTGCGCACGATGAGGTCGACTGCATTGATTTTGCCCGATGTGCTCATGTCGAGAACCTAGGGGCCTCCTCGTTACAAAACAAAGCGATGCTGCCGGGGGAGAATGTGTGCTTCGGTTGATTCGAAACGATCTACCTGTCGGTGGCGAGCAGTCCTTTCACGCGCTGTGTCAAAACAGCCGGGCTCAAGTCCATCCCGATAATTACGCCCTTCTCGTCGATCAGATAGGACTTAGGTAAATGGGACAAATGATAGGTGGAAGGAATTCCCTTTAGAGCAGGATGCTGGTGGCTCCAGGCGATTTCAGACGCGACCTGATGCCAGCGGATGTCATTGTCATGCAGATAGTTCGTCAGTTGCTCCTCGTCCTGATCGAGTGTGATGCCGATTATGACGAATTTGTCGGAGGGCGTGGTATTGAGCAGAGCCTTCAGATTGGGAATCCTTGTGGCGCAGGGCTCACAGTGGATCGACCAGAACTCCAGAACGACGATTTTTCCTCGCAACTCGTAGAGTGACAGGCGCTTACCGTCTATGGTCCTGATATTGAAATTGGGCGCAGTGCTTCCCAGCATCGGAATGCTGAACTCATCGTCATTGTAACCGTCGCGACGCCACTGCCGAAATATTTCGATGGATTTACTCTGCTTGGCCAAGGTGTTCAGCGCAACCTTATTTACCTCTAACAGGTGATCGTCGGACGCGTAGCTGTGTCCGTCTCTGGGATCAGCGTACGCGTTTGAGGGCAGGAGGAGCTCCTGAGCCCACTGGTTTCTATTTGGCCTCCTTGGAGTAAACGTTCCCATGTCTCTGAGTCGCTGCCACATCTCGAGCGCCAAATTCGAAGCTCTCTGTGTAGTTGGTGTGTCAGGATGAGTAATGGAGTACTCAAAAAACTCTCTGGCAATCTCCCACTGGGGATCCTCGGCAGAGCCCAACTCTTCCTCGGTGGCTGTTTCCAGGTAGGACGTTACATCGCTCAGGGCTTCTTCAATCCGCAGCTCCATATCCTGATCGAGCGGCGTAGTAAGGGAGGTCTGTGCCAATAGCGCGGGCACAAACGCGAAAGATGCCACTAGAAAAGTGGACAGAATCAGCGTGTTTCGAAGAGATTTTCCCATAAGGCGGTGCATTCCAGGTCGGCTTGCTCTACGTACCAAATTCGGTACGAGGTCCCGCGCATTATGTTGCTCGATCGTTGGGAGGGGGGCGATAGAGCCATAAAACGAGCGCACGGGTTCAGGTTCGACTATACGAAATCTTACGCGGCAAAAAAATGCATAAAAAAAGCGGGGCGCCTGCTGGCGCCCCGCTTTCAAAATCTCTAGAGCGAAGTAGCTACTCCGTTCCTTCAGTCTTTTCAGCTTCAGTCGTCTCCGCCGTTTCTGTCTCTTCGGTGGGCTCAGTAGACGCTTTGCGGTAGCGACGGTTGAATTTCTCAACACGGCCTGCCGTATCCACGAACTGACGTTTGCCCGTGTAGAACGGATGATTCGTCGAATCCACTTCTGACGAATAGGTACCGCCAGACATGGTGGACTTCGTTTCAAACGAAGTACCGTCCGCGAGTGTCACCGTCATGGTGTGATAGTCTGGATGGATGTCCTTTTTCATGCTTGTATACTGGTGGACCTTAAAAAGCCCACTAAAAGTCGGTTTAACTTACTTCTTTTCCCCTTTCTACGAACTGTTTTACGCAGTTCGGGGAGCCAAGAAAGATACGAACTCTCGCAGGGTTGTTCAAGAAGATTCAATTCAATCCAGACCAGCATGAGGTCCCGAATTGCATCCGGCCCCCAACAATTCTCGTGACGCCGACTATACGACCCACGTATCGCCTTCAGCCAGGAGTTCCTCCAAAGAACCTTTCCCACGCTTCTTTATGACACCCTGAACCTGCGCATTCACCTGGTCGTCATAGGTGGCACGATCCTCGCGATAGAAAACGCCAAACGGCTGCGGCAATTCTTCGTGCCAATACACCCGCGCCAGAATGGTGGCCAACTCTCGAGAGGTCTCATCGTATTTGAGACAGTCCTCCACACCCCAATCACCGTTTTCGAGGTCAATTGCCTCCAGATGGAATCCTTCCAAACGTAATCCCTTCGTTCCGCCAGCGTAAACGAGCGGCTGTTCGTGCTCGAAGAAGATGGCCCGGTCTGATTTTGTGGCCTTCTCGGTATACTCGAAAAAAGCTTCATCATTGAAGATATTGCAGTTCTGATACACTTCAACAAAACCTGTGCCCTTGAAGTCGTGTGCACGTCGAAGGATATCCTTCATGTGTTTGGGGTCCCGGTCCATGGTGCGCGCGGCGAAAGAGGACTCGGCACCAAGAACGAGCGCAATCGGATTGAACGGATGATCGATCGATCCAAAGGGTGTCGATTTCGTAATCTTTCCGACTTCAGATGTCGGACTGTACTGTCCCTTCGTGAGTCCGTAAATCTGATTGTTGAACATGATAATCTGAAGATTCACGTTCCGGCGCATGATGTGGATGATGTGATTTCCACCAATCGAAAGGCTGTCTCCGTCCCCGGTGATCATCCAGATGTCGAGATCCGGGCGGGACGTCTTGAGTCCCGTCACGATGGTCGGCGCCCTGCCATGGATCGAGTGCATGCCGTACGTATTCATGTAATAGGGGAAGCGGCTCGAACATCCGATTCCTGAAATGAACACAATTTTTTCGCGGGGGATACCCAGTTCAGGCATCAGACGCTGCACGGTCGCCAGAACGGCGTAATCGCCACAGCCCGGGCACCAGCGCACATCCTGGTCCGAGGTGAAGTCTTTGCGGGTCAATCCGGAAGCACCATCTCCACCTGGAGGTCCTGCCGGGCTTTTGCCGGGAGGCATCTTTCCTGGAGGTCCGGCCGGGCGTTTCCCAGGAGGCATCTTTCCCGGAGGCAATTTTCCTGGAGGTCCTGCGGGCTTTCCGCTCGCACCTGGACGAACGGGGGGCCGCGAGGGAGGACTTTTCGGTTTAGCTCCAGGAGGCAGCGTCGGTTTGCGCTTTGAAGGCATTTTCGATTTGGATTCGTCGTCAGACATAGCTTGAAAAAGTTTGTCGGTGGAATCTAGGAAGCCATTTTGGCAATTCTGGCCGCTATCTCAGCGGGACCGAATGGGCGTCCCTGGATCTTGTTCATGGCCTCAAAACTTAAAAGGAATTCATCCCTCAAAATCTTTACCAGCTGACCGTTATTCAGCTCCGGAACCAGATAACGGGAAAACTTGCTCAACACCTTTCCGAGGTCGGATGGTAGAGGATTGATAAATCGGAGATGAATTGAGGCAACGCGATGGCCTTCGTTCAACGCCCTCGTCACTCCCGCCTCGATAGCTCCACGCGTTGATCCCCATCCGACAATGACGAGATCCGCATCTTCGTCACCAAAGATTTCCATCGGGGGAATCTCTTGTTGGATTCTCTGCACCTTCTCAGCACGAAGCTTGGTCATGAGCTCGTGATTATCGGCTTCATAGGAGACATTTCCAGACCCATCTTCTTTTTCGAGGCCACCTATTCGGTGTTCTAGACCTGCAGTTCCCGGAATCGCCCAGGGCCTTGCCAACGTCCCTTCATCCCTCAGATAGGGCCAATAGACCGGAACTCCGTCCTCCTTGTGGTTGGGCTTCGTCGCAAATTTTACGTTGAAATCACGAAGTGAATCCGGATCCGGAATGAGCCACGGCTCCGAGCCATTCGCCAGATAACCGTCCGAAAGCAATAATACGGGAGTCATGTACTTCACCGCGATTCTGCACGCTTCATAAGCCACTTCGAAACAATCTCCAGGTGTACTGGCGGCGATGATGGGTAGAGGAGCATCGCCATTTCGTCCGTACATGGCCTGCATGAGATCCGATTGCTCGGTTTTAGTGGGCAATCCCGTAGAAGGCCCGCCTCGTTGCACGTTGATGAGCACCAGTGGAAGCTCCAGAACGAGCGCCAGTCCCAACGCCTCTCCCTTCAGCG
>Ga0208879_1000094_pt1 | contig 90776 bp, 86 predicted proteins | sample Knorr_S15_td_Bot_FD_185605 | JGI IMG/M metagenome (GOLD analysis project Ga0208879, IMG submission 185605) | Marine microbial communities from Southern Atlantic Ocean transect - Knorr_S15_td_Bottom_ad_5009_LV_A (SPAdes) (version 2) | ecosystem: Environmental > Aquatic > Marine > Oceanic | place... | reverse complement strand
CGGATTATTGGAAATTATAAAAACTTGCCCATCTAAATTCCTTATATTCTTTTTCTGGAAGTTCATGACTGATTCCCACAAATCTGAATCTCCCTGTATTCCTTTTTTGTAATCATCAAAAATATTATCGGGGACATCGGGGACTAGGTCGGATAAGGAAGTATTGACTGAAAGAATAAAATCAGCGTCTTGGTCAAAGGCTATTTGGTGTTTCAAGAAATAGCTATAACTATTCTCTTTCGATTTCAAGAGTCTTTTGTATGGAATCATAACCGATTTTTGGATAGAACCACAAAATACATTCACTCCAAATTGTGTCTCCTTTGATTCCTTCAATTTTAAAGAAGAACATACCTCATTCCATAATTGTGGAGGATATTGGGGATCAGTACCGCTACAGATCAGACCTTTCTCGAGAGCATAAATATACAGTTTGTATTTCTTCACATAGTCAAGGTGAGCGAAACGAGACCAGAGCCTATTATGATAATTCTGGATTCCTATCAATTTTTCCTTAGAAACGCCAGATCCACGCATCACATAATTTACCTCCCCATGAGGAAAACGGGCAATGGCCATGACTGGAGCTCTGGAATCCAGAATCGTAAGAGAGGCGGCGTAGGCCTTAGCCATAGTATCCCTTGGTTTAGGACCAAGAATGCCTGAAAAGAAACTGGGTGGATTCAGATATTGTTTCTTGGCCAATTCCAAGTCCCTTAGCACTTTCGCATAGATGTCATAAGCAATTGTGCCTTCCTTGGTCCGAGGCAATAACAACTCGGGGCGTTCCTTGATTTTATTAATTCGCTCCCTTAATTTCTTCTGCTCGGACTTGGCAGCCGTCTTGGTCCCTCTCAATCGGGTTCTTCGTTTCCTCACGTTTTCTACAACCTTAATTTGTCCCTTACTCTCTCAAAGAAATTATCCTTGAATCTTATTACTTCAACAGGCTTAGATGCCTTTTTGAACTTTATATTGTCATCGATTGTAATCAACAACTCTTCTTGGCCATCTAGGACCATAACTGCCTCGGGATTACCAGTCAATTTTGCCGTTATCTCATAATTGGACGGAATAACCAATGGTCGGGCACCGATTCTATAAGCGGCAATGGGGACAATAATGTGAGCTTCCATAGTCGGGTACAAGATTGGAGCACCCAGGGACATTGCATAGCTCGTAGAACCCGTAGGTGTTGAAATTATCAGGCCATCGCCTCTGAAACTGTCGACCAGAACGCCATCAATATGAATCTCGAATCCCTGTATCTTGGCAACACGGGATGTGTGCAATACGACTTCATTAAGGGCTGAGCCAACATGATGTTCATTGATGTAAGTGTCAATTCTCTGTAATTTCTGATTTAGAAACTTGCCTTTTTCCAAATTTTTAATTGCCGTGAAAATATCCTCAGTATGTTCCATTTCAGTCAGGAACCCGACACCTCCGCAGTTAATTCCAAAGATAGGCTTGTTCACTTTTGATAAAATATACAATAAAGTTCCATCACCTCCCAGAGAAATCACCATGTCACCCTGTAATTCACTGAGTGGCGTCCCCTTTAGATTTACGACTTTAGCAGTATTCTCCTCAAGTTCAAAATCATCCAGGAAACCAATTACCCTAGTCAGTATTTTCTTGATTCCTGAATTGCGGGTATTAGCTACTACTGAAAATTTCACAGGGTCTCATCGAATAGTTATTATTAAGGTAGGCTTGAATAAGACTCAATATGAGGTTAGGTGCCCACGTCAGTGTTGCGGGAGGTCTTCAAAATGCAATTCCCTGGGCTTTGGAAATAGAAGCTGATACGTTTCAGATGTTCAGCAAAAACCAGAGACAATGGATTGCTAAACCACTGACCGATGAGGAAATTGAAGGATTCAAGACACCATTGGCCAAAACAGCCTTGGGTCCACTAATGATCCATGATTCCTATTTGATCAATATGGGTAGTCCTGATGAAACTAAGGGAAAAAGGGCCCAAGTTGCATTCCTAGAAGAATATCGTCGTTGTGAAGCTTTAGGTGTTGCCTACCTGAATTTCCATCCTGGATCACATACACACCCTAAAAAAGATATGAGAGACGATAAACAGACAAGAAACGAAGCATTAGGGAGAATTACAGACCATATGAATAAAACTCTTGGAGAAACAAAAGGCTATGACTCAAAATTAGTGATTGAGAATGCTGCAGGACAAGGCACAAATGTCGGGATAAAATTCGAGGAGATCAAGCATATTATCGACCATATTGATGATAAGAAAAGAGTTGGGGTTTGTATTGATACGCAGCATGCATGGGCATCGGGTTATGATTGGAGAAATGACTTTGATCAGATATGGGATGATTTTGAGAGTATTGTAGGTATGGAATATTTGGTAGCACTTCATCTCAATGACTCCAAAAGTGAGCTGGGATCAAGAGTCGACAGACATGACAATATTGGAATGGGAAAATTAGGTAAAGAGACTTTCAAAAGTTTCATGCAGGAAAAAAGGTTGGAACATCTAGCGGGTTATCTTGAAACACCGGGGGGTCCTGAAATGTGGAAACCTGAAATAGCCGTACTAAGAAAACTGGCTGAATAATGAAACCTCTTGAGAATATCAAGCTAAGAGTGGATCCTGACTTACGCAACAAATTACCAACGAAATGGAAGAGAATTGGAAATATATTAGTGATTGATCTTGAAAACCTAACTGATGATACAAAGAGAGAAATTGCGGAAGTTTATGCTGAAGAATTGAATGTCAAGACTGTAATTCAAAAAAGTAAAGTTAGTGGTGAATTAAGAAAACCAGAAAAAATTGTTCTGTTGTACGGAACTGAAACCATTACCGAAATTACCGAATATGGAATAAAATATAGACTCGATCTCAGTGAGATTATGTGGTCACCAGGAAATACAGGATGGAGATCTGCCTTAGCCGGACCTGAAAAAGTCAATGACCTTTATTCTTTTGATAAACCGGGAACAATTATCGATTATTTTGCAGGAATAGGCTATTTTGCTTTACAAATGGCTAGAGGATATCCCAAGGCAGGGATCATAGCTGTTGATAAAAATCCAAAAGCAATAGAATATCTTATCACAAATGTCAAAGTGAATAATATTGAAAACGTGGAGATCATAAATGATGATTGCAGAAATGTGAAATTGAAAGCTGACGTTGTTCACTTAGGATATATCGGAAACACAATTGATTTTCTTGAACATACTCACAATTGTCTGACTGATAACGGAATTGCAATATTTCACGAAACATATCGAAACAGTTGGCTGGGATTCAAGAGTAGAAGTGATTGGAGAGGGATTCCTGATAAATTTTCCGGATTGATGGAAACAAAGGGTTTCAGCGTAGAAAAATTCGAAAGAGTGAAATTCTATGGTCCTAGTACAAGCCATATTATTGCAATATTAAGGAAAAATTAACCGGGTACGGTTACAACCTTGCCAAACATCGTTCCCTCCTCAAGGATCTGGTGACCTTTTGCCCCATCAGAAAGAGGAATCTCACAATCAATCACTGGTTTTATCACCCCAGATTCCAGCAACTTCAATAATTCTGCAAAATCAGAATGTGAGCCCATAGTAGATCCAAGAATAGATAATTGCTTCGAGAAAATATAGCGGATATCTGTTTCGGCGATCGGACCTTTAGTATTTCCTACAGTAACTATCCTACCCCCTATTCCAGCTAGTTTAATCGACCTTGACCAGGTTGGTTCACCTACATTATCAACAACAATATCGTAGCCCTTTCGACCAATGACTGGGAATAATTCCTTGTGCCAATCAGGATTGGCTTTGTAATCTACAACAAATGAAGCGCCGAGATCTTCTGCCTTTGCTTTCTTCTCTGCTCCACCAGCTACAACATGGACATCTGCCCCAAAATGCTTGGCAATCTGTATTGAAAGGGAATTCACTCCTCCACCAGAGCCCATTACCAGTACATTATCGCCTTTCTGTATATCAGCTCGATTTACAAGCATTCTATAGGCCGTTAAACCTGCAAGAAGGGGTGCAGCTGCCTGACTAGCCGACATACCCTCTGGACGCTTGTGAACGTTCTCTACAGGTACACATACGTATTCAGCACATCCACCACTGATATGTTCGCCCAGAATACGATAACCGGGACTCATACTATCCAGGCCCTTTTCAGTCCAGACATCCTGTTTAGTGGAAATTCCAGGATCTATGACTACCTCGTCACCTTCCTTCCATTGTCCGTTACCTTCTACAACTGTTCCAGAAACATCGCTTCCACCAATATGTGGCATTTCCAAATTGAGGCCAGGCCAACCCTTCCGAATCCAGATATCAAGGTGATTCAAAGCACATGCTTCAACCTTGACCAAAACATGATTTTCCTTATTCTCTAAATCTGGTAAATCTCCGTATTGTAATACGTCCTTTTCACCATGTTCTTCAAAATAGAGCGCCTTCACAATCAACCACTGAATGAATTGTATTTAATTATAAGCCTGAAGGAATATACTCTAGAGCTTCCAACCTTGCTTGAGCTTTAATCAATATCTTATTCGATTCCTCGATTATGAATTTCAGTCTTTCGTCATCAGGGGGATCAATGACACCATTTCGGAACAATAAATTGTCAATCCTATTCGCTGAAAGGACTTCAACTACCCATTTGTCCTCATTACCAGTTATCAATGAAGAATATTTCCAGCCCTGGATGTGGACTATTCCCCTGAATTTCTGGGCCAATTCCATCGTTCGGCAGGATACATGAAAAATAGGTGACTGACCTTGAAGAATTACAATTGAATTAGAAGGAACATCCAGGTTAGTGATTGCATCCTTGACATCCTGGAATTCTACTGGACGGTGCCATTTTTTCCTTAGTTCCACGGAATCCTTGCGACCAATATCTGGAAGGACTATCAATTGAATTCGACCTGCGCAGCTAGATGTTGTGAAAATATCAGGATGTGAATTAAAAGAATTCAATACTGAGATAACACCCTCGTCGACAAGACCTTCGGATAAAGCAGATTCCAATTTTTGCATTGCCTTTGATTTATATTGACTGAATTCCATTATTCTCTTCAAGCTTCTTTATTCACCAACCATACTGACCATTACATTCCTGCTATGTGGCTGATCCCTATGCTCCCACAAATATATCCCCTGCCAAGTTCCAAGCGAAAGTTTGCCATTTACTACTGGAACCGTTTCAGAAGTACTGGTCAAGGCTGAACGGATATGAGCCGGCATGTCATCCTTCCCCTCCATATTATGAACATAATTGAAATCCTCTGGTGCAAGTTCTGAGAATATAGTCTCAAAATCTTTCCGTACGGAAGGATCATAATTTTCCTGGATTATGAGGCTCGCACTGGTATGCTTGATGAACAAATGGCATACGCCATTCTGGATATCAGATTCTGAAACCAATTCCTGGACACGGCCTGTAATTTCCAGAAAAGACTTTGGAGATGTCCGAATCTCTAACGAATTCTGATACAAGGCCATAGCAACTAATTAAGAGAGGCTCAAATAAGACTTCATGCTGACAATAATCGGTCTGGGATTGGGAGGTCCGAATTCCATAACCATGGATGGAGTTATCTCCCTCAGTTTAGCGGACCATATCTTCTATGAAACTTACACCTCCCCCATCCATTCTGAAACACTGGAATGGGTAAAGTTAAAGTCACAAAAGGAACCTATCCATCTATCCCGAGGTCAGGTAGAGGAACCTGCTGAATTAATCGACTTGGCAAAAGAAAAGAATATTTCCTTCCTTATTGTGGGTGATGCACTCTCAGCGACCACCCATGTTAGCTTATTGTTGGAATGCAAGAAGAATAATGTTGAATATCAAGTAATACACAATGCATCTGTTCTGACAGCGGTCGCAGGCGTCCTTGGTCTCCAGCATTACAACTTTGGACCTGTGGCAACACTAGTTCTTCCAGAAGGCAACTACAAACCAACCAGCCCTATCGATAAGATCAAGACTAATATGAAAAATGGAAACCATACCCTGGTATTATTGGATATCAAGGCCGATCAACCCGAAACTGAACCGATTTACATGACCGCATCCCAGGCTGCAGAACAGATCATCGAGGCCGGATTATCTGGAGAAATAAAAGTTGCAGCGGCCGCCAGAGTAGGAAGAGAAGACCAAGGATTATGGTACGGAAAATTAAAGGATCTGGCAAAATTAGACCTAGGAAAAGAACCACACAGCCTAGTGGTTCCATCTAGATTGCACTTCACAGAAAAGGACTTCCTCGATAACCTCTAACCACTCCTATTTTAATCCCCCATCTGACTGGCACCTCCTAGATGCAGGGATGGATTGCTCTAGAGAACGGTTTCGTTTTTTTTGGAGACTCATTTGGTTATCCAAAAACAGTGGAAGGAGAGCTCGTTTTCAATACCTCAATGACGGGCTATCAGGAAGCTCTTACTGATCCCAGTTATGCTGGTCAGATGCTGATGTTTACCTTTCCACAGATAGGAAATTATGGCTGTGATCCTAAATATTATGAATCATCAAAGATACAAGTCAATGCCTGTCTGGTAAAGGAATGGTGCCGAAGTCCACATCAGGGGAAAATGAATCTGGATGAATGGTTCAAAGAAGAGAAAATACCGGGATTGGAAGGAATAGATACTAGACAATTAACGATTATTACCAGAGAGGCCGGAACTCTGAGAGCAATTATCTGCACAGATGGAAAGATAACACCCAAACAAGGCGTGCAAAGAGCCAAGAAGATGGAATGGCCATCTGATTCAAACCTGGTATCAATTGTCTCTACTAAACGAAAATACAGGAGAGGAACAAAGGGACCAAGAATCACACTGTTCGATTGGGGGGTAAAACAGTCAATAGTCAAGAATCTGGCAAAAATGTGCCAGGTGACCGTCGTTCCCTGGAATTATGATATCGAGAAAGTAAAGGCCACGAAACCAGAACTGGTGTTCATGAGCAACGGCCCAGGCGATCCTGACCATAAAGATATGAAACCAGTAGTAGATACTGTAAAGAACCTCCTGAAGGAAATGCCTGTAGTTGGAATATGCCTAGGTCACCAAATACTGGGACTGGCCCTGGGTTGTGAAACGTACAAACTGAAATATGGACATAGAGGAGGAAATCAACCTGTAAAAGAACTGAAAACAAATAATGTTTTCATAACCTCACAGAATCACGGTTTTGCGCTTCATAAATTGCCAAATAAGGTCAAAGAGACATTTGTCAATTTGAATGATGGAACCTGTGAAGGAATAGAATCCAGAAATTGCTGGTCTGTTCAGTTCCATCCAGAAGCGGCACCGGGCCCAATGGATGCGAATATCCTTTTCGAGAGGGTATTGGAGATGATAAATGGGTAGAATGAAGATCCTGGTCCCTGGGGCAGGACCAATAATTATTGGTCAGGGAGCTGAATTTGATTATTCAGGTTCTCAATGTTGTTCGGCCTTACGTGAAGCAGGGCATACTGTAGTTCTGGTCAATTCGAATCCAGCAACAATCCAGACCGATCCAGAAACTGCAGATATTGTCTACATCGAACCAATGACTGTAGAATCCTTAACGAGAATCATTGAAAAAGAAAAACCTGATGCAATTATTCCAGGGATGGGGGGACAAACAGGACTTAACCTCACAATAGATTTGCACAAGGCCGGAGTACTCCAGAAACATGGGATGAAAATTCTGGGGACGTCATTGAAATCCATTGAAATGGCTGAAGACAGAGATCTTTTCAGAAAGAAAATGAAAGAAATAGGGGAACCTGTTGCAGAAAGCGGAATTGCCCAGACAATCAGTCAATCACTGAAATTGGCGGAGAAACTGGACTATCCCGTCGTTGTAAGACCTGCCTTTACTCTAGGTGGTACAGGAGGTGGAATTGCATATAATGAAAGTGAATTAGAAATTATAGTTGGCAGAGGTCTGGCACTTTCCCCTGTCAAACAATTATTGATAGAAGAATCCATCCTGGGATGGCTTGAATTTGAATTTGAGGTTCTAAGAGATGAGGATGACAATGCCATTATTGTCTGTTCGATGGAAAATCTCGATCCGATGGGTGTACATACTGGAGAATCCATTGTCGTAGCACCTGCACTCACCCTTCCCGACTCTGCTTATCAGAAATTGAGAACTTCAGCCTTGAAGGTAGTCAGAAGTCTAAAAATAGTAGGAGGTTGTAATGTCCAATTTGCATATAATTCCAGAACGGAGGATTATATCCTGATAGAGGTCAACCCCCGGGTCTCACGCTCTTCAGCTTTGGCATCCAAGGCAACGGGTGTTCCGATAGCCCGTATTGCCAGCATGCTATCCATTGGACATAAACTGCATGAATTGCCGAACAGAGTAACGGGAAATACAAGTGCGGCCTTCGAGCCCTCAATTGATTATATTGTCATCAAGATACCTAGGTGGCCCTTCGACAAATTCAAACTTGCGGATAGAACTCTTGGAACGCAGATGAAATCAACTGGAGAAACCATGGCCATTGGGAGGTCATTTGAGGAAGCATTGATGAAAGGGTGGAGGTCTATTGGCCAAGGTCTAGGCCATCCTGAAAGAATCAAGTGGAAAAAAGAAAAATTAGAGGATAAACTACGTGTACCCAATGATCAACGTTTGGCAGTTATCTGGAATTATCTTAAACGCGGAAATGCTAGCCCTAAGAGAATTCAGAGAACTTGTGAATTAACGGGCTTTCATCCTTTTTTCATTGAAAGAATTGGAGACTTGGTGAAAATTGAAAACAGATTGGAAAGGGTCAAGAAGAATATACCAAAGAACATTCTTCTAAAGGCTAAACACAACGGATTTAGTGATTCACACATATCCGATTTAACGGGAAAGAAAGAAGAAACCATAAGAAATCAAAGAAAGAGAATGAATATTACGTCTTCATTCTTGATGGTGGACACCTGTGCTGGTGAATTTGAAGCAAAAACACCCTACTTCTATTCTACCTACTCAGACCAGAAATCAGAATACAAGATTGGGAAAAGTATTGTTATTCTAGGTTCAGGACCCATAAGAATCGGACAAGGAATAGAATTTGACTATTCAACTGTCCATGGAGTACAAGCGGTAAGAAAGGCAGGATACGAAGCTGTTGTAGTAAATAACAATCCGGAAACAGTATCAACTGATTTTGACGCATCAGATAGATTATATTTCGAACCTTTGGATGCTGAATCTGTCTTTGAGATCCTGGATGCAGAAAAACCATACGGGATAATCTTGCAGTTAGGTGGACAAACCGCAGTCAATTTGGCATCAGAAGTTGAAGCTTACATCAAAAAGGAAAAATTGAAAACCAAAATACTCGGCACAAAAGTCAGGGATATGGATACTGCAGAGGATAGGGGTAAATGTGGAGAACTAATGAGAAAAGCAGGCATAAAAATGCCAGAATGGGCCATAGCCAAAAGTTCGGATGAGGTGACAACCAGAGCAGAAGAAATTGGATTTCCCGTCCTGATCAGACCTTCCTTTGTACTCGGTGGAAGGGGGATGGAAATTGTACATAATGACAAACAACTCAAGAAATATCTACGATTAGAAACCCATGCAACCCCAGAAAAGCCAGTACTGGTCGATAAATTCCTGGAAGGAGCCATTGAACTGGACGTGGATCTGATCTCCGATGGAAAAAACATCGTCATTGGGGCAATAATGGAACAAATTGAGATGGCTGGTGTTCATTCTGGGGATAGCGCTTGCGTTATGCCTCCACAATCTATTTCAAAAAAATTGGAAGATGAGGTCATCAGAATTAGCAGAAAGGTAGCCAAGAAAATGAAAATCATTGGGGCCGCAAATCTACAATTGGCAATCAAAGACTCCGAAGTGTTCCTTCTAGAAGTAAATCCAAGGGCAAGCAGAACCCTGCCCTTCGTGAGTAAGTCAACGGGTTATCCCCTAGCTAGATTAGCCGTAAGAGCGATGTTGGGCCAAAAATTGGACTATCTTCCAGAATTAATTGAAATGAAGGGGGTCTCAGTGAAAGTACCAACCTTTTCCTGGTTGAAGATAATCGGATTAGACACAGTGTTAGGCCCAGAAATGAAGTCCACAGGAGAAGCGATGGGGCATGGACCTACTTTTGGAACTGCATACCTCAAGGCAATGAAGGGCGGAAACAAGACTATACCGACTACAGGAACTGTGTTTCTTTCAGTATCAAACAAACTCAAACTCGAATTCGGGGACGTCGCACAGGAATTGATAGATCTGGGATTCAATCTGATAGCCACAAAGGGAACTGCTGCACATCTGCGCAGAAGAGGAATAGATAGCAAAGTGATTTGGAGAATATCGGATAGAAAACAGCCAGATATACTATCAGTAATGAGAAACAAGAGAGTTGATCTAATCATCAATCTACCTACTGGAAGGAGGGCTGCCACTGACGGGGCTCAAATGAGAAGATTAGCTGTTGAACTAGGGATTCCATTCATAACCACCTTAACTGGTGTAAAAGCCGCCATAAATTCATTGAAAGAAGGTGAAGCCAAACATCTAGAACCGTTGAAGAAGATTGAAATCTGAATCTTTGGTGATAAGCATTATACTGCATCTTTTAATATACTATATCTAATGAAGTTTAATAGAGTTGAAATGGCCGAACCTGATAAAGTAATCAGCATAGTAACCTGCGATACGGAAGGACGAATAGAGACCTTCAATCAAAACGCAGAAAAAATGTTTGGATATTCCGCTAATGAAATCATAGGCAAAAAGAGAGTGTCTCTGTTCTCACCTGGCATGGTGGTACTAGGTCATGTTGCTAAGTGGTTGAAAGAAGCAAGAAAGAATAGAGAAGGATACTCAACAAAGACCACATTCATAAGAAAGGACGGAACGAAATTTGCAGCAGAATTCACATGTACGGCAACTATGAAAGACGGAAAGCATATCGGTTACTGTGGACGTACAGAAGAACTGAAAAATGTTTCACCTATGGATACTATGCCCAAAACATCTCTGCTCACTCGATTTATCTCAATCGTTGCTATAACAAGATTGCCTTTCCTTAGTGCCACCTGGATTCCAATAATTGCTAGCGTGGTCTGGGGTATTCAAAGAGGACTTATTGAGATGGATTGGATAACATTTGGGTTGGTATTTATGGGCGGATCCTTCCTACATCTGGCTGCCAATACATACAATGATTATTTTGACTGGACCAGTGGAACTGATCAAATTAACAACGACTATTTCTTACAACTCTCCGGAGGTAGTAGAGCTATCGAACTGGGATTGATAACTGAGAAACAACTTTTCCGTTTAGCAACTTCTTTCCTAGCTTTAGCTGGTTTATCAGGAATAGTAATTATGCTTGATAATAAAGTAGAATTACTTTACTACGGGCTTGCGGGAGCATTTTCGGGATATTTCTATACTGGATATCCTCTAAGATTAGTAGCTCGTAAGGGGATTGGAGAATTGCTGATTGGTTTGAATTACGGTCCACTGATGACTATGGGGGCCATCTATGCAATGTCTGGAACACATTCATGGGATGCATTTCTATTTGGAATACCACTGGGGATACTAACGACAGCAATACTTTGGATTAATCAGTTTCCTGATAGTAAGGCAGATGAGATTGCAGGAAAACACCACCTGGTTGTAGTGTTGGGACTAGAGAAATCCAGTTGGGGTTACCTTTTCCTAATGCTTGCAGCATTTTCCTCAATATATGCATTATTCGAATACAAGATCGTGGAGGAAGGGGCCCTTCTTTCATTACTAGGATTACCGGTGGCTCTCTATTATTCATACTGGGTAATAAATAACTATAATACCAGAGAATTGGCTGGCGCAAACTGGGGAACCATTGGTATACATGCCATAACTGGACTATTACTAATAATTGGTATTGGATACATTTAACTATGAAAGAATCAACAGGATTAAAGGAAAATCTGATAATCTCAGAGAACTTAAACGATTATTACAAAGAAGTTAGAGCCGAGTTCCAAAGACATCTGAAAAGAGAAATCAGCGAGGAATCAAAGGATCTGGCTCCTCTAATCGAGAAAGGTGTAGGTGAAGGGAAACAATTACGGCCCGTACTTTGCCGATTAGTATCTGATTCTCTAGGTGGAGATGCCCATTTAGCATTCGAATGTGGAATGGCCCTGGAATTGATTCATTGTGGAACCTTGATACATGACGACTGGTTAGATGGAGATAAGTTTAGGCGTGAAGCGCCAGCATTGTGGAAAGAATTAGGCCCAAGAATGGCAGTTCTAGTCGCGGATCTGATGATTGCAACGGGTTCCTTACACGGATCCGTTTCATTAGCCACAGGAAAATCACTAGCAAGATGCGTCAGGAATCTAACCGAAGGGGCAATCGCTGACTTTACAGATAAAGAAAATTACAGTGAATCTGTATATCTTCATAGGATAAAAAGAAAGACTGGAGCTCTATACAGTACAGCGGCCGAACTAGGTGCCTTAATCTCACCTCGAACCGACTTAGCAGTACCAATGTATAAATTCGGAGAAACTGTAGGAATTATCTATCAGATAACAGATGATTATCTTGATCTTATGAATTCATTGATTACCAAAACTTCTGTAGGAGACTTGGCCCTCGGAATACCCACTTTACCAGTCACGAGATTAACTCGTTATAGTAATTACAAACCATCTATTGAAAAATTTATAGAGACAGGTGACGCTGGCGAAATCATAAAAAACGTGAAAATAAGCGATGCTCAGGGTATCTTCGAAGAATTGATTGCCCCCTGGCAAGAAATGTCCCGGAAATTTTTGGAAGAGGTTCCTGATTCATCAACCAAGATCTTACTAGAGCAGGTACCAATATCATTTGCAAATGAACTAATTGCAAGTGACCGAAATTAAATTCCTCTTAGGTGTCTTCTAGGAGGTTTAGTTACTTTAACTTCTCCTACTTTCCGGGTATCTGAAGCTAAGTCTCTAATTTCTCCTGAGAAAATTCGAAACGCGTTGATTTCACTAAATTCAATACCTTCCTGCTGACATGAATTCTTCATCTTAGAACGAAAAAGATTTCTTTTAGTAATATTGACGCCTTTAGGTGTCTTCCCTGCCCATAACTTGCTGAATTGTTTGTATTGGGTACTATCCTTGTCAATCATGCCATCAGAGCCATTGTAGCTTCCTTGCAGATTTCAAAGAGTGACTGCCAGAATAAGGGTATGATAACCGCTAAGAAAAGCACTGTCAGAAATGAAATGTAACGAACCACATTGCTAAATTCAATATCTTTGGAATCAACGGCATCATAAAGGTACATAAATCTAATAACTTTAAGATAATAATAAAGTGAAAGGGCAGAATTCAAGACACCGGCAACTACCAATGCAATAATCCAAGTATCTCCCGAAAGACCAGCTTGCAAGGTCCCATAGAATAGTAGAAACTTACTGATGAATCCTGCAAACGGAGGAATTCCGACCAATGACAAAAGACAAACAGTCATCGACAAGGCTAATAATTGTGAACGCCCAGCCAGTCCTTTGTAAGAGTCCAGACTATACCCCAATCCAGCTGCACCTACCCCTGCAACAATGACAAAAGCTCCCCCCTTCATAAATGCATGAACCAGGGTATGTGCAATAGCTCCGGAGACTGCATCATCAGTAAGTGCAGGAACTGCAATCAGAATGTATCCTGCCTGAGCAATTGAGGAATAAGCGAGCATCCGACCGATATCATTCTGGGAAATAGCTGCTAGATTACCAATTGTCATTGAGGCAAGGGCTACAATTCCAAGAATCAACCTCCATTCATCAGATACTGCCTCCATTGTGAACAGGAATACCCTGAACAAGGCCACAAACCCCATAGCCTTACTTCCAGCTGCAAGAAGAGTCGTTACGGGAGTTGGAGCACCCTGGTATACATCAGGAGCCCAGGCATGAAAAGGAACGACCGCTATCTTGAAGCCTAAACCGGCCAGTATGAACAAACTAGAAATAAAAATAACCTCATCAAAATTTCCGGAAACAACTTCATTATTGAGACCTGTAAAGAAGGAACGCATACCCTCAAAAGTAATCGAACCAGTAAGAGCATAAAGTAAGGATATTCCATAAAGGGTGAGTGCTGAAGAAAAAGCACCTATCAGAAAATATTTAGCCCCGGCTTCCGTAGACTTATCGTCCTGTTTTCTGAAAGCAACCATGGCATAACTGCTGAAAGCTGATATTTCTATCCCTAAGAAAAGTGTCAAAAAATCAGTCGCGGAAGCAACTAACATCATACCCAAAGTACTAGATAGAAGTAAGGTATAGTACTCGGCCTGATGGGGCTCATCCTCCTTAAAATAAGAGCCGCTCAGAACAGAGACTGTCAAAGCTGTCAATACAAATATTATTTTAAATAATTGTGAGAAGGTATCTAATTTAAAATGGCTATAAAGAATATAAACTGACGAATTCTTTTCGAATGAAACTTCATCCGGAAAAAACCAGAATAATACAAGTAACAAGAGTGACAATGACAACGTTATATTGGCACAAATCGAATAAGATTTGTTATTCTCAGTAGCAATATACAAAGCCGGAATTGCCATGATACTGGCCACCAACAATAATTCAGGTAAGAAAAGAAGGGAACTGTTCACTATACCTCTCCCATAAAGGCTAGAATATCATAACATGCCACAGTTATAGGATCCATCAAATAACTTGGGAAAATACCAAAAAAAGCTGCGATAATAATTATTATCAATAAAGGATAAAATTCATACCACGGAGCCTCGTGAATTTGATTCATTTCTACTTGCTCACTGTCAGGACCAAACAAAATGCGCTGTAAAGCCCATAAATGATAACCAGCTGTCAGAACCATTCCAAAGATTGGAAGGATCAACCAATAACCATGGGATTGGAAAAAAGCAATGAATACTGCTAATTCTGCGACAAAAACAGCCATACCTGGAAGACCAAGACTGCCCAGAAAGATAACCACAAAGAGTCCAGCAGTAGTGGGTTGATAGCCTGCTAGACCTCCCAATTTAGAAATATCACGAGTACCTACTTGGTGCAACATTACTCCTGCTATCATAAACATTGCTGGGCTAAGAATACCATGTGCAAACATCATGAAAACCGCACCAGCAAAACCCAGCTCAGTCATGGTTGCAACTCCCAACAGCGCAACACCCATATGGGAAATGCTGGAATACGCCACTAATTTTTTGAGATCCTCCTGACCCAAACTTAAGGCTGCTCCATACAATATGGAAACAATGGCTAAAACGACCATTATTGGTACAAAATACTCGGCACCTAAAGGTAGGACCGGGATTGCTGCCCGCATCAAACCATAAAGTCCCATTTTCAGCATGACTCCAGCCAAAAGAATTGACCCTGCCGTTGGAGCCTCGACATGGGCATCTGGTAACCAAGTGTGCCAAGGAACAGAAGGTATCTTGACCGCGAAACCGATGAACAATGCCGCAAAGACCCAGATCTGGAAGTCTCTATTGAAACCAGCATTGGCCTCGGCAATTTCAATCATCGAAAAGGAATTGATACCCGCTTCAAAATAAAGGGCCATAAACCCAACTAACATCACAACCGAAGCAGTGAATGTGTAAATGATGAATTTGATTGAAGCATATCGCTTGTTATCACCACCCCAAATAGCAATCAAGAAAAACATTGGAATCAGTACCACTTCCCAGAAGATATAGAATACAAAATAATCCAGAGTGATGAAAACACCGAACAAGGCCATCTGCATTATTAATAGTAAAGCGAAAAATAAGGCCGGTTTTTTCTTTTCCTGCCAAGCAAATAAGACTGTAAGGGGACTGATGATTCCTGTTAACAGAACCATCGGTGAGCTGAGTCCATCGACTCCCAGTAGCAGAGACACTCCCAGTTTAGGTGCCCATACATATTCCTCCATTAATCTGAAACCACTTCCTGAACCGGCCTTTACGAATATTATAATAGATAGTCCAAGCGTGAATAATGTAGTGAAAAGAGCAATGATTCTTGGAGCAGAGGGGTTGTTCCTGAAACCAAGAATCCAAAGGGAACCAATAAGAGGAAATACAAGAAGATAGGAAAGCCACGGAAAGTCACCAAATTCCATTGTAATATCTGGAAGGGGAGGGGTTCCAGTACCTACGATTATTGATCCGCTCATACCCATCAATGCATGAGGCTGACAAACATAATACAAGGTTCCATCATCCATTGTATACTCGGCTGGCAGCATCCAACTACCACCTACCTGAGGAGCACCTGAATAGAACCCTGAATCATAGGTCTTTGATTCTGAATCGGAAACCTGAGCTACATTATGGGAACCATTGCCCCAAACAAATTCCACGGTATCCCCAATATTCACGGTCAATACTGCAGGTTCAAAAAAATATGAGCTGGAATCAGCAGCCTGGGTAACAATCACTGTGTGATTTTCAGCTGACGCAGCAGGAACAAGTGCAACAACCAGAAATAGAAATAAGAACAACCTCACAACGACCACCCCATCAATGGAAATACCACCCTGGTAATCACTACCAAAGCTCCTAGGCCACCTATAGTAAGAGAAGCATAATGTCCCGTAAAACCTGAAGTCAGCTTTCTTACCTGTCCACTGAGGATTTCTGTAATAGAAGCAATCCCATTGACAATTCCGTCAATGATATTACGATCAAACCAGTCACAGGCCATGGCCAAGGTATCCCAAGTTCTCATACCAAACCAATCGAATAATCTCGCCATGTACATGCGATTTGACAAGAATGTATGTAAATTGCTTGTGACAATATTATCAGATACGAAAGCAGTTGAGAATGGAGTCTGCCCGTCGTTTCCCCTCTTGTAAAAGAGATAACCGAGAATAACTCCCGTAAGGCCCACAAGGACCGATAAGTAAGTTAAGGATGATAATAAGATATGATCGAGAAGACCCCATTGGATGGGCCCCTCTGAAGAAGGGGGTGTGCCATAGAAGACTACTGAACCAAAACCCTCTCCAAGAAAGACCATGAACCCTGAAAAGACCGCTAAAAAGGCTAAAATCATCAGAGGTATAGTCATGACCAATGGTGCCTCATGTGCCTGTATCTTGACTTCTTTCTTGAGTACCTTCCAATTACCTGAATCTGAATGATCGTCAGAAGGAATTACCTCTTCTACCTCATGAAAAGCAGGGCCGCTGAAGGTCATCATCCACAGTCTAGTCATATAGAAAGCAGTCATAGCTGCAGTAAGTAATCCCAACCACCACAAAGCCCCAAAGATCCCTTCAGCTTCCCAGTTATGGTGAACTGCCTCAAGAATCTCATCTTTCGACCAGAATCCAGAAAAGAAAGGCACTCCTGCAATAGACAAGACTCCAAGACCCATGGCTGTGGAAGTAATCGGCATAGCCTTGCGTAATCCTCCCATCTTTCTCATGTCCTGTGTATGAACTGCATGTATTACAGCTCCACAACCTAGAAACAATAATGCCTTGAAGAATGCATGATTCATAAGATGAAACAATCCAGCCGTATAGCCTTGAGCTTGAATTTCAATTCCACTCTCTGCAGCATGCCACACGGCCCAAGCGCCAGCACCCAGACCAAGAAACATGTAGCCTAATTGCGATATTGTTGAATAAGCTAAAACTCTCTTGATGTCATACATTACCATTGCCATACTAGCTGCTATGAATGCTGTAACCCCCCCTGTAACTGCAATATACAATGCAGTATCGGGACTGTGTACAATCAATGGATAGGATCGAGCCACTAGGAAAACTCCAGCCTTGACCATGGTAGCAGCATGAATAAGAGCTGAAACTGTAGTAGGCCCCTCCATTGCATCAGGAAGCCAGACATGCAAGGGAAATTGTGCAGACTTGCCCACTGCGCCACCAAATATACACAAAGTCGCCCATTTTACTGCCGCAGCATTCTCAGATAGAAGCTCCGGGTCACCAAACAACTCTGAATATCGCAATGTACCAAAGGTATTGAATAGGATCACAAGACCAAGAAGTAAAAATACATCACCTACTCTTGTAACAATAAATGCCTTCTTCGCAGCTGAAGCCGCTGATGGTTTTTCATACCAAAATCCAATAAGTAAATAGGAACAAACACCAACTAGTTCCCAAAATATAAACATCAATAAAAATGAGTTGGCAATTACTAAACCTAACATCACACCAACAAATAGAGCTATCTCTGCAAAATATCTTACTTGGCGGTCACCATCTTTCACCATATACCCTAGAGAGAATACAACTACCAAATAGGAAACGAAACCAACGACTAACAGAAGCAAACCAGCCAGACCATCAATGTAAGTACCAAATTCAAACGCGAAGGTCTGACCCCCAAACCAGATTCTCGTAGATTCAATATATCCTCCATTGGTAACATCATTAATCAGGACATCATAGGCAACCCCAAATGAAAACACAGAGGAAAAACCAACGCCTATCACAGCTATTGAACCGCCTCTTCTAGGATCATAACTTCCCAGAAGCAATATAAGTACGAATGAAACAATCGAAAAGACGGGGATCAGCCAGGCCACATTAACTGGACTAGTGCCATCCTCCTGAACCAAGAATAATAGTAAACCTAGTGCCAAAGCCAGACTACCAAAGATAGTCACCAATAAATCCACATTTGATGAGTCTAGGTCCTTTTCACTCAATCTACCACCTCAACGTGTTCAACAAATCAAGTTCTATGGTGTCTCTCTGTTTGAAGAGGCTCAATAGTATTGCCAAACCTATTGCGACCTCTGCCGCAGCTATAGTCGTGACAAACAGTACTGCTACCTGGCCGGTTAAATCGTGATAATAACTGGAGAATGCAACAAAATTGATGTTTGCTGCGGTTAACATTATTTCAATAGACATGAGGACCACTATTGCATTCTTGTTGCGAATTACACCATAAGCCCCGATCAACAACAGAATAGAAGAGAATACCACGAAATGAATCGGATCAATCATTAGTTTCCTCCTTGGCCAGGAAAACGCCTGCCTGTAACGCAACAACCATCAAGATTCCCAATAGTATGAAAGGAACCTCCCAATTATTGAACAGTTCATAAGCCAAAAATTTGGTTGTATCTATATTCAATTCCCTTGCATTCGATGACGCCGAAACAAAACCCATGGAATCAACTGCATAGACAGACCAAGAGTAGGTTTTGCCATTATCAAAATCCTGGAACTCATATGATGTCTGAGCCAAGCCCGCAGCTTGATGAATAATCAGTATCTCTGTTGCTTTGTGCTCTCGAATCTCAATTCCATAAGTAATCTCAACTGGGGCCCAGACCACAATAATTTTTGAAGAGGAAGACAGAGAATGATTCTCATTACGAAGAAGAAATTCATCATCACCCAGTAGAGAACCAAAGATGCCCTTGTAATAAACGAATGAAGTATAATCGCCGACTGGTAATCTGTTGGTTGTAGAAGTTGTAATGCCAGTAAGATTTTCATCATGGAAAACATGTCCCGTACTATTTAGAACTGTAAATCGATACCCAACCGAGACTGAATTCCATTCAAATACAATTGAATCCTTGTAGTGATAGTAACCATCCTCCGGGTAATTTATCACAGGAGCACACCCAGTTTCACAGGTCGTAGACAAGGTTTCCTCAGTCTTCAAATTATTCCAAGGAGCCATGGCAATTGAGAAAACAACATAAATCGAGAAGGTAATCACTAAGGCGTCCCTCACCCAGATAACACTCCGACTAGACATCTTCACCACCTTTTAGAGTTCTCTTGGTGAGCATGATCCCAAATATTATGACCACGGAAATAGCGCCCACGTAGACCAAGACCTGGATAACTGCCAAAAATTCAGCGTCTGCCAAGATGAACAGGCATGCTGTCAACAAGAAAACGGTTGCCAACCAGACCACTGAATGAACAATATCATTCCCATTTACAACGGCCCAGGCCGAGGCTAGGATTAAGCTCGCCAGACCCCAGAAAACGAGAACCGCTAAATCCAAACTATCAGGCCTCGGTTGGTGATTCCTCGGTAGTCAGTCCACTCAAACTTGAGTTGCTTGTTGGTTCCATGTGTAGACAATCTGCTGGACATACCTTGACACAGACTGAACAGCCAATGCAGAGGGTATAGTCAAAATATGGATTCTCCACGTTGCGGAGCTTGCCGCTCTTAAGTGTCTTGTCATGAGGTCCTACATCCATGATAATACAATTGGTAGGACAATTGTCCACACATTTGCTACATCCAATACAAGGGTCAATATCCAGTACTGGAGATTCCATCATATAATTAGTAAGGGGAAGTTGAGGAATATCCTCAAGGTCAACTTTCATTGTACGGGCTGGATAGATTAATCCTTCACGGCTTGTGTCGGCCATTTCATAAAAATCAGTCATAGTCATAGCGCCTGTTGGACAATAATCCTCACAGAATCCACAAAACATACAGTGGCCAAAATTTATTGCAGGCCTTTCGGGTTTATGCTTCCGTTTGGCCAGGTGTGAACCGTACCACGCCCTATCTTGTTCTTCATCCGATAATTCAACAGGCTTCATTTTCAAACATCTATTGGGACAGACCTCTGCACAAATTCCACAACCAATACAAAGATCCCAGATTATGGCATTCATTCCTCTGTAGGTTGGAGGCGGAGCCCTTTTCTCTAAAGGATACATCACAGTGGCTGGTTTTCCAAATGTTGATTTGAAAAATTGCTTCATCGTTACTTTCATTGGATTAACGAAAATATCCATAATTCCTAGTTCACTTTTTTCACTCATTAGAATACCTCTGGAAGATTAACTATCGCCGTGAAATAGGGGTAGATCTCAACCATAAATATAACGATAAGGATATTTATCAGAGATAAAGGTAATAATTTTTTCCAGCCCAAAACAAGAATCTGGTCGGTTCTTATACGGGGCACAGACCAGCGTATAAATATCCAAAATATGATAATCAAATACACTTTGATCAAAAACCAGATTTCAGGGGGAACAGGCCAAGGTCCAGCCCATCCACCCAAAAATAGAATGGTCGCAACTGCTGCTCCTGCAAAACCTCTAATATATTCTGCCATCAAAAAGAACATGAATCTGATTCCACTATATTCAGTTGTCCATCCTTCAACTAATTCTGCCTCAGCTTCCGGTAAATCAAAAGGTACCCTTTCAACTTCAGCTAGAATACATACCATGAAAACGACAAAACCGATAAACTGAGGAATAATATTCCACATTGGTAAACCAAATAGCCAAGTAGACTCACGCTGTTGTTCAACAATAGTCACGGGATCAAAAGAGCCGGCTACCAGAAACACGCCTGCCATGCTAAGAAGTAATGGAATCTCATACGACATTAATTGGGCTGCTGACCTCATACCACCAATCATTGAATATTTGTTATTTGAAGCCCAGCCAGAAGTTAAAATTCCTATAGGAGCTATAGAAAAAGCAGCCATTATAACCATTAAACCAGCGGGTGCTGAAGAAGCTGCAAATCTATCAGACAACGGAAATAAAGCCAATAGAAAGACAGATGAAGAAATGAATATTATGGGTCCCATTGTGAACAGAAACTTGTCTGCCTTAGTGGGTATTATTAATTCCTTAGTTAACGCTTTTAGTCCATCAGCAATATTCTGCAGGATACCGATGCCGCTATAGTTTTTCTTGAACTTCCAAGAGGGTGCATTGCCTGACAGATCTTCCCCTATTTCTCTCAAAGCCCTAAAAGATAGCATAGGGCCTCTCCGATCTTGGATACGAGCTGCTATTTTCCTTTCCAAGTGTATCACCAAAATCAAATTGGTCATACCTACCATCAAAGCGATGTTCACTGCATAAAACCATGCCATTGTATCTAGACCTCCATCAGTAGCTAACCAATCTGCAATCCAGCCTGCCGGATTGCTAAATGGAGGGAATAAACCTTCCTGAAATTCAAATATGGGTATAAGAATCCTGATTGACAATTCGGCCATAATCCTGCATGCACCGAATAAGGTCATTTGTCAGTCTCCCCTATACAAATGTCTACACTTCCCATAATCGCGGGAATATCTGCAACCTTGTAGCCCTTGAGATAGTGAGGGGCTGCCGAAATCGTGGTGAACATCGGACTCTTGATCTTCCACCTGTAAGGACGATCCGTCCCATCCCCCACTATATACATAAGCGCCTCACCCCTAGAATCCTCTGTTCTGCGAAAGGCCTCCCCCTGCGCGCGAACTGGAATCGTCGAGGCCAACGTTGGCCCCTTAGGCATCTTTTTGAAACAATCACGGATTATTCTCATCGATTCCTTCATTTCATCTATACGGACCATATAACGGCTGAAACAATCGCCATACCCGGGGCCCGCCTCTCGTGTTTGAATGTCCCAATCAATTTCCTCGTAAATCTCATAGGGGTCATTTCTTCTTAAATCAAATTTAGTTCCACAACCTCTCATATTGGGGCCAGTGATTCCAAGATTCTGGGCCTGGGCCGCCGTAAATTTACCAACATCCTCAGTGCGCATGCGAAAAATCTTAGAATTCTCAAAAAGGTCGCTGTATTCATCCAGCCGTTGCTCGAAAAGTTTCATGACCCTTTCCGCTTTCTCCACAAAACCATCTGGCAGGTCTCTTTTCACGCCTCCGATCCGGATATAATTGTAAAGAAGTCGACTTCCGCTTGGAACTTCAAGAAGATTCAAAAATAATTCACGATCTCTCCAGAAATAAAGGGCTCCAGTAATATGGCCTAAATCTGGCATATATGAACCAGCCCACATCAGATGAGAAGCAAGTCTTTGAAGTTCTAACATTATAGTACGAACATATTTTGCCCTTTCGGGTATCTCTACATTCATCAATTCTTCGACAGTCAGAACATAACAGTGTGTCCAAGTGGTAGAACTGGCATAACAAAGACGATCTGTCAAAGTGGTATTCATGAAATATTTGCGACGTTCACCCATTTTCTCGACTGAACGGTGAAGATATCCCAATTCGGGGTCGGCATCAGTTATTGTTTCACCATCTACCTTGACCTTCAATGTCCATAGACCATGAGTCATAGGATGCTGCGGACCCATACTAATCCACATCTCAGCCATTACCACTCCTCTTCGTGTATCTCATACACATAATCCTTCCTCAAAGGATGACCTGCAAAACCTTCTGGTAGCAATACTCGGCGCAAATCAGGATGACCTACAAAATAGATTCCCATCAGATCAAAAGCCTCTCTCTCATGCCAATTGGCCCCTCCCCATAAATCAGATATTGATTCTATGGTAGGTGTATCTCGTTCGAGAAATACATGCACTTCCGTCATCACAGACATATCCGTTGAACCAACAGTAACGGACTTGTTTATAGACGTAAAATGATAAACAAGCTCAAATTCTGGTTGATTGTCGATTGCAGTTATCAATGAACAGTGTTCAAATCCAAAATCATCTCTCAGTTTAGTAAAAAACTCTTTGGAAGAATTCTTATCAATATCCAATTTGACAACATTATCCCTAATCATCGAAGCGTTACTAACTCCCTTAAAGGCTGACAGCTCCTGGATTAGCTCCTTGATTTCCATGCTTAACGTCTCAAGAACATGCCCGGTTCCTTTTCCCTGATCTTCTTTTGCAAAGTCAGAAAACCATGCATCAAAGCTTCGGGTCTAACCGGACATCCTGGAATATATACGTCAACAGGCATGAATGTGTCTGCACCAGCCACAACGGAGTAAGAATCCCAGTAGGGACCTCCAGATATTGCACACTCACCCATCGCAATAACCCATTTGGGTTCCGGCATTTGCTCATAAAGCGTCTTCAACTTTGGACGCAGTTTTTCACAAACTGGTCCATTGACAATTAAAACATCACACTGCCTCGGAGAAGATCGGTAAACCACACCAAGCCTATCAATATCATGATCTGGTGCAGACGCCTGACCCATTTCTATAGCGCAACACATTATGCCTAAATGTAGAGGATAAGTAGAAACTCTCTGTCCAAAATTAAAGATAGGTCTAGTCACACGATTAACCAGCTCACGCATGCCTGTAGCCTCTGCTACATTGTAAACTGCATTATCTATCCATTCTAACAATTGATCTGAACGAAAAGTGAGCCAATCTCCTGCAGGAGGATCTTCCAATATTTCGTCTGAATCAGTTGTTTGAGATCCCAGACCTCTTCTAAGACCGGGATTGCCACGCACTCTCTTAGAGCTCATATCCAAATCACATCCTCTTTTCTAAAAGCGTACCACAGTCCCAGTAAGGTCAACAGGAGAAACAACAACATTACAACTTTAGCAGATACCCCTAAATCAAGATATACTTGAACCCACAAGATTAGAAAAACTACTACTAAATCAAAAATGACAAAAAGTATAGCAAACATATAGTACTGAAAATGAAACTGGATGTGAGCCTCGCCTCTAGGAACCTCACCACACTCATATGTTGAATTTTTGAGAGCATTGCCATTATTAGGTCGAAAGAACCTTCCGATGAAGAAGGTCAGCACAGGAAATGAAAGCGCAATAAGCGCAAAAATCCCTATAGGAATATACTCATGTGCCAACACGAATACCCTGTTGTCAATCCCTATTAAAAGAGTTAGGTCTCATGACCAAAGATAACTAGAAATAAAATGCTAAATAATAACTAGTCCCATCCTAATATAGACACCTCAAAAGGCAAACTTATGAATCAGGAATACAAAAGAATCACAACAAATGTATTGCAAGAAATGAAGGCACGTGATGAAAAGATCTCAATGCTTACTTCATACGACTACACCTTAGCTAAAATTGTGGATAATGCTGGAATTGATGTTATCTTAGTTGGAGACTCCGCATCTAATGTAGTGGCTGGCCATGAAACAACACTGCCAATTACTTTAGACAATATGATCTATCATGCATCTTCTGTTGTAAGAGCTGTAAAAAGATCACTAGTTGTCGTTGATCTTCCTTTCGGATCCTATCAGGGAGATTCCCAAAGAGCCTTAGAATCATCAATACGAATAATGAAAGAGTCAGGGGCACATGCTGTTAAATTAGAAGGAGGATCTGAGATAATTGAATCCATAGAAAGAATTCTGACAGCAGGAATTCCGGTCATGGGACATCTGGGTCTAACACCTCAGTCAATTTACAAATTTGGAACTTATACCGTTAGAGCCAAGGAAAATGCTGAAGCAAAAAAACTAGTGGAGGATGCAAAACTTCTGGAGAAAACGGGATGTTTCTCTATAGTGTTAGAAAAAATTCCAGCAAGATTAGCCAAAAAAGTAGCTAGGTCTGTAAAAATCCCAATCATAGGTATTGGAGCAGGTTCCGATGTTGATGGACAGGTACTAGTCTTACATGACATGCTGGGCATGACGCATGAATTTAATCCAAGGTTCTTGCGAAGGTATCTTAATTTGTATAAGGATATTAACGACGCTGTAGAAAGCTATGTGAAAGATGTAAAGTCCGGAAATTTTCCCAACGAAGAAGAACAATACTGAGATACTCAGTTTTGAGTATATACCCATTATATTTTAACCAACCGCCGATAGAAAAACGTGAGACCGAAAGTAATACTCAATTGTGCTGCCTCAGCAGATGGCAAGATAGCACTTTCAAATAGACAACGACTGAAACTGTCAAATAATGAAGATTTTGAAAGGGTACATCTTCTTAGAAGTAAATATGATGCCATATTAGTGGGAATAGGAACCATCATTGAAGACAATCCCTCACTAACCGTCGATCCAAAATATAATTCCACCAAGAATCCAATAAGAATAGTGCTGGACACTAAATGTAGGACTCCAAGAAATGCTAGAATACTTGATGGTAAAAGTAAAACAATTCTTGCCATAGGTGTAGGAACCAAACCGGCTCCTATCCAAAACGCAGAAATAATAAAATGTGGAACCAACGAGGTCAATCTCCCAAGACTGCTGGAAGAACTTAGCAATAGAGGAGTAAAATCTGTATTGGTAGAAGGCGGTGAGACCGTCATGTGGTCTTTCCTAAAAAATGAACTATTCGATGAATTCAATATATTTATTTCAAGTATGATAATAGGTGGAAAAATGACGCCCACTATTGCTGGGGGAGATGGCACTCTAGAGTCAGATGACCTTCTAAGACTAAAACTGGATGATGCTCAGATATTGGGTGATGGAATTCTGCTAAAATATTCCAAAAGCAATAATTAAAGAGAACAGCCTTCATAGTAGATTATGAGGGTAGGCGTAATGGCTTCCGGGAGAGGAAGCAACTTCCAAGCGCTTATTGATGCTGCAGAGAGAGGTGAGATCCCTGATGCAGACCTCGTTCATTTGATCGTAAACAAGAAGGACGCCTATGCCATCAAAAGAGCAAAAAAACACGAAATAGACTATACGATAATCATATCCCATGACAAAGCCAGAAGAGAATTTGATCAAAGTGTCCTAAAATTATTGAAAGAACTTAATATCGAAATAGTAGTATTAGCAGGTTTTATGAGAATCCTCACACCTGAATTTATTGATACTTACAGAAATCGGATTCTGAACATCCATCCCTCATTATTGCCTTCTTTTCCAGGAGCTCACGCGCATCGAGATGCAATAAAATACGGCGTCAAGGTAAGTGGATGCACAGCTCACCTAGTTGATGAAGGGATTGATTCAGGGCCCATAATAATGCAGACTTCCGTAATTTTATCAGATGACGAAACTGAGGAAAGCCTGGCTGATAAGATTTTGAAGTATGAACACCAGATATTACCCAAAGCATTACAATTATTGTGTTCTGGAAAAATAGTTGTAAATGGACGACATGTCAAAATAAAGTCCAACTAATACTTTATATACGGCACAGACTGGCCGCCAACCCAAGTGAATTACCCTGACGATGTCGCTGAAACAAATTAACCGGAAGAGCAATTCTGAGTTAGTAAAAACTATTACTAATCTCAAGGATGCAGCGCGAAAAAACGAAGCACCCCTATGGCGAAGCGTAGCTATTCGGTTGGAAGGACCTTCCCAGAATTGGCCCTCAGTGAACATAAGTAAACTTGAATACAATGCAGATAAGAATTCTAAAGTAGTAGTCCCAGGAAAATTACTAGGGGCTGGTACAATAACAAAGAAAATGACGGTTACAGCCTATAGTTTCACTCAATCGGCCGTAAAAAAAATAGAAACTGCAGGCGGAAAGTGCTTATCGTATAATGATTTTATAAAATCAAATCCAAAGGGAACAAATGTAATGGTGATTGGCTGATGAGAATTATAGATGCTAGTGATTGTATAGTCGGTAGATTAGCAAGTTCTGTAGCAAAAGGACTATTGAATGGTGATCAGATCCATGTAATCAATGCTGAAATGGCTGTATTCTCAGGTACGAAAGAGATGGTCTTTGGAGAGTACATCGAAAAAAGAAAGCTGAATCATCCAAGAAAGGGACCCTATTATCCAAGGATGCCTCATCTGATGCTGAAGAGAGCTATCAGAGGAATGATACCCTATCAGAAACCGAGAGGAAGAGAGGCTTTCAAAAGGCTCAAAGTAGATGTTGGTAAGCCTGCGTCTGTAGGTGATGAAAAAGTCGAGATGGTCGATGGAGCAAAAATGAACAATTACTCGAAATATGTCACTCTAGGTGAAGTGTCAAAAGTATTGGGAGCAAAATTTTATGGCTAAAGTGGTCAATACCAGTGGGAAGAGAAAAACTGCGATAGCTAGAGCTACTGTACGCTCTGGCAAGGGCTGTATAAGAATAAACAACAAACCTGTTGAATTCTATCAACCAGAATTAGCCAGACTGAAAATACAAGAACCTCTGGAATTGGCTGGTAAGCAGACCAATAGGATTGACATCAATATTAATGTTAATGGAGGAGGAGTCATGGGTCAGGCTGAAGCCGCAAGGACTGCGATAGCCAGAGGCATTGTAGAGTGGTTCAATGATGATGAGCTACGAAAACTGTTCCAGAATTATGACCGTGCCCTTCTGGTCAATGACACAAGGCGTAAAGAACCCAAACATCCTATGGGTAGAGGTGCGCGTAAAAAGAGGCAGAAATCATACAGGTGAATACAAATGTTAATACCAGTTAGATGTTTCAGTTGTAACAAGGTTATTGGTGGCTCTTACGAGGAGTTTATTGAGAGGAAAGAGAATGGAGAAGATCCTGCTGAAGTTATGGATGACTTAGGGATAAAGCGCTATTGCTGCGGAAGATTTTTGTTTCCCATTTAGACTTAATCGATGAACTTATACCCTACGACTGATTTTTTAAGAAAGGTTACTATAACCACACTATAGGGCCGTAGAGGTAGATACCCTTTGGGAATGCTACCCCTAATGTTCAAAGTCCTTAAGGTTAACTACCTATAGGGTATAGTGGCTCAGACGACAAGCGTTAACAAGGAATTGAGACTTCTTAGAGGAGAAAGAGCCGTAAGTAAGGGCCCGTGGGGTAGCTTGGCATCCTTGTACCTTGGGGTGGTATAGACTCCAGTTCAAATCTGGGCGGGCCCACCACCTAGAACCAGGGCACCAACAATTCCAGAATCAGGCCCTAAACCGGGCTCAACTATCATTTCAGATAAATTGCCCAATGGAGTATAATCATTCCATATTCTCAGTACTTCTGACCTTACCTTAGGATATAGCTGCTTCTGCTTCATAACCCCTCCCCCTAGTATAATTTTGTCGGGAGAATGGTTAGCGATTATGGAAACGATACCATAAGCCAACAATTCAGCCTCCTTGTCCCAGGCTGGATGGGGTTCAGAAAGTTCTGAGGGCGAGATACCCCATCTTTTTTCCATGGACGGACCGCTTGCCAGACCTTCCCAACAATCACCATGAAACTTGCAGATTCCCGCAAAATTATCAGCATTAGGGATTCTCATGTGACCCAGTTCCAGATGAAAATCACCAGTATGGGACTTACCATTTACTAACAATCCCCCACCTATTCCTGTCCCTATAGTAACGTAGACAATCGTCTGCGAGTCTTTACCGACTCCATAACGATATTCACCAATAGCTGCCGCGTTAACATCAGTATCAATTGTAGTATCGACTTGGAGATTGTTTGAGAACTCCCTAGAAAGATTGATGTTCTTCCATCCTTTTTTACTCTCAGAGATTAACAAACCATAATCCTTTGATTCTGAATCAAGAATGACTGGCCCAAATGTGCCAATACCTATTCTATTCAATTCATAATCACTAAAAAAATCAAAAATATTCTGGAGAGTCTTTTTTGGATTCTCAGTAGGAATTACTGCCCTATGGAGTATCTCAATTGGACTTTTGGCGACAGCCAGAACGCACTTTGTACCTCCTAACTCGACCCCCCCTACCAATAGGGTCATAATTTGACCCGTTTCTTCTTGGGACCTCCTTTCTTGTAACGACTGAAATTCTTCTTTGCCTTTTTGTCTCCCTTGGTCACCCTTTTCTTTTTGGGATGCGGATCCTCATCTGCCATAACATCCCAAAATGGGACTGATATAAATGGTGCGGGGGGAGGGATTTGAACCCGCGTACCACTAAGGACTGGGACCTAAACCCAGCGCAATTGGCCAGGCTATGCGACCCCCGCAGAACACCTCTGAACCGCACATTTAATAATAGAATTGGTCATGTGGCATAATGTTCAAAGATATCAAAAAGAAAGCCGAAGAAAAGGCATCGGAAGTTAAAGACGTAACCGCCAGTGTTGGAGGCAAAGTAGCTGACCAAGCTAAAAACCTAGGAGAATATGCCTCCGATCTAGCTACAGGAGCTGTAAAAACAGCCTCGAATGTGGCGTCCTCAACTGGTAAAATGGCCAAGGGAGCCATTGATTCAGTTATTATATCCCTAGCCACAAAGATAGTTGTACGTTCAATGAAAAAAGTGGGAAAGAGAGGTTCCTCTTATATCAGTGATGACTCAAAATATGGGATATTTGTGGATCGTACTTGGGAAATGTTACCTTTGCCTGTAAGATTGGTTGGTAGAGATTCATTGGGATATGATACCGCTATGTTCACCTTGAGAAATACAGTGTTCGGCAAGGATGATAATGAACCTGAAATCGACAAGAATGATGAAGGCATCATCAAAAAGACCATAAAAGGAATGTTCCGATAAGACCTTGAATGTCTGTAATATCCTGTAAAGCACTGTCAAAAAAGTACGATGATGTGCTAGCACTCAATGGTGTCGATCTCAATGTTGAAAAAGGTGAATTTTTTGGGCTTCTGGGGCCCAATGGAGCTGGAAAAACCACATTACTAAAGATACTGACTGGGCAAATAGGAGCAACTGAAGGAACTGCCGAGGTTTTGGGATTAGATGTCGAAAAAGACAGATTGGGTGTAAAGAGAAAGATAGGAATTGTACCAGAACAGGAATCACCACCCAGTTTTCTAACACCAAGAGAAGTATTGGAAATGGTAGTAGCCATTAGAGAGACGGAGAATCCAGAAATAGAGTGGTGGCTAGAATTCTTTGAGATGAAACCCCTGGAAGGACGTGTCTGCCGCAATCTTTCTAGAGGACAACGCCAAAAAGTGATGTTAGCAGCGGCATTTATTTCTCAGACCGAGCTTCTTTTTTTAGATGAACCGTTCATAAATCTGGATCCTATTGTACAGACAAAAGTCAGAGACTGGTTGGTAGATTTTGTAAAAGAGGGCGGGACTGTATTCCTCAATACACACATGCTTGAGAATGCACAAAGACTCTGTGACCGGGCAGCTATAATTCATGAGGGGAAGATACAATCTCTTATCTCACTAGAAAAATTAAATCAACAAAAAATGAACCTGGAAGAATTATTCCGCGAAATCGTGCTATGAACAAGTTAATAATTCACAAAATGCTGCTGGAAGAAATAAGATTGAATACCAGTTTCGCTAGCGGTAAAGGATTCTATGCTTTCCCAATTTTAGTTGTTCTAGCCGGACTTCTTGCAGTTCTCTTCTCTGATGAAATAATCAATGATATGGGATATTCAGCCTTCCTTGAATCATGCCACATTTCTATCCTATTTTATGGCGTTTTTACAGGTTTTCTGGCCTTCTTTGGTAATGATTTCCTAGAGCGGATCTTTGGATATCTAGGCTTGATTATTGGACTGCCTTCTACACAACCAATAAGTCAAAGAAGGATGACCATGCTATATTTCATTAAAGAAATAATATTTTACTCGATTTTCACTCTAGTACCGGCACTAATTGGGGCTTTGATAGGTGCATATTCAATTGGTCTGGATTTGATAAATGTGACCAAATTTGGATTGTCGCTCTTTCTTTCTTTTACTACTGGGCTATCATTCGCTTATCTTACTTCTAGCCTGTACCGGATCTCTTTGCCATTCGCCATCTCAGGTGGTCTCCTTTTGATTCTGACATATGGATTTCTGTTCAGAAATTTCCAGATAACACCAGGGTTAGACTGGTACCTGAATGGATACATTGAAATGCTGTTCATTGCAATGATTGTTCCTATCCTTATATCGATTATAGCTACAATCTTTGTCCATGAGAACTATGAGCCAAAAGTCATGCAGAAAATTGGATACAAAGACCGACTTGCCGAGTATACCAAAAAATTCGAGTGGGCAAAATGGATGTCGGTACCCGTAATCGTGTCTAAGGAAAGAATAGACCTACAGAGAAGCCAGACCGGGACCAAGATGTTTTTTTCTTTTGCATTTCCATTAGGAATCTTAACATTCATGAACTGGTTTATTGATAAAGGGCTTCCCATTCAAATCGACTTCAATACAATTTTCTATGGAGTTATGATTGGATTTTTTGGAACTATGCTCTATTCGTGGCTGAATACCATTGACAGCCCTAATTTCTACTCAACATTGCCGGTAACTGTTTCAGAAGTTATACGGGCTCGACTGGTTTTGTTTCTGACAATTACCTGGTGGATTCCTCTCTTGTTTATGGCCCTAATCGCCTACATGAGCTCAGAAATGAATCTACTCCCGATTGGAATAGTGGTCATGATAGCAGTTGGAATATATATTGTGAATTATACTGCATGGACAACTGGACTGAGAACAAATTCTGCGCTGTTTGACGCCATTATATTCATCAAATTTTTCTTCGTATCTGTTCCACCCATGATTGCAATGACGATTCTGAGCCTAGCCATAAATCACAAACCCTCAGTAATACTGATAGCCTTGGCCACAATATGTGGATTTTTGTCTTTGATGAGTATTTTCTTCTATAATAAAATTGAGACCAGATGGAAAACCGAAGCGTTTGACTAACGACTAGTATCAATCATCTTGCGGTGATCACTAGAAGGAATAACCTGTAATGGACCTTCAAATTCCTGAGAGACATAATTTTGATTTATACGAGATAACGTAATTGATAGGGCCGCTATCTCAGAATGAGGCTGATTTCCTATTGATATATTATAGTCAGCATATTCAAAAGCCCATGGAGGCACCTTTCCAGCCCCTACAATGAATAATAGAGGTGATTGTTCCTCTTTCAATTTATCCTCAAAATCCTCAAAGGGAAGACCGAACATAGTCAAGTGAACGAGCCTGCCTTCCCAATTTTTAGCAAATTTCCGGGGATTAGAAAGCGGCTCCACCTCAAAATCCCCCCCAAATTTTGAGACAACGTCATCAATAGTCTTGATTACCCGACTATCTGGCTTAGATAGATACATCCTAGAAGCTCCGAAGGCCCTGGAAGTTAGAGCTACATGTGTTGTAATCCTTTTATCGCGTTCAGGCCGGTGGCCAATTCTTAATACCTGGAATTGACTCATTTAGAACATCTTATTCGTCAGTGGCTAAGGGGTTTTCTTCGACCCGCTCGCGGATACTATCATGCACTAAAAGACCGAGAAAAGACAATATTATGCCTGCTAGGATATATAGGACATTATCGCCATCATAACTATTCTCGACAAATATATCGTTGATAATCTCGATTATGCCTGCAGTAATCAACCCCATACTGGCTATTGTAAAGATGAATCTTACGATGTTTATGTTGAAAACACCATCTCGCAGATAACCATCAATAGTTCGTGAAACTTCAATAACAACCACTGCACCCAGAAGAAGAAGAAGAACTCCATCTAGAGACAAAAATGCCAATACCATAGCCAAAACTCCTCCGCCATTTTTCGATGCGCCCTGCATCTGCTCCACACCCTGACTAAGTCCAACTATCATCAATATGGCAGCAATTAACCAAGCATACGAATAGAAAGAAACACGCTCACTTGTAACTGTAAGTAGTTCAGTGTAAAAGTGGCGGAAACCCTCTTCCCAACCCGCTACTTTCACCAGCATATAACCTCCAAGAACAACCCAGATGGCTCCTTTTGCAATCGATTCCAACTCAAACCAAATCAACACACCGTAAACAAATGCAACTAGTGCTATTGGAAATATGAACTGTCTCTGGATTTTTGGATCTTCCATCTTATGAATTATAGTATACAGGGTGTCCTCAATAGGCCTTGACTGTTGAACTACAACCATACGAGTTGAATCTATACGTAGACGAGAACGAATTATGGGTTCCAATTCACGGTCCTCGGCCCCATCACTAACCAATATGGCCTTGGTCGCCTTGGTTTTAGCGATAACGTGATCTAGAGTGTTAGCTATCTTCATATCCGACTTGGTCCCTACCCTAACATCACCACAGATAGTTACCACCTCAACTGCCTTACCATCCTTTAACAATTGATCATAGGTTTGAATCGCGGCGAACATAGTGTTTGTATCGCTTTCTTCGGGATCGGCCAAACCAAGTTCCAATGCTGCTTTTACATTGGCCTCCCTACCCATAACTGGACTTCTGATTCCAGTCTTTCGACCCAAATCGTTGTCCCGGTCTATAGCAATAACCAGCAATCCCATGTGGTAGACCCGCTTATCGAGTATTTAATTGTTACTTTCACACTATTCTTTAAATATTAGCATTTATGACGCCAAATCTACCTCTAAGGTGATACATGGCTGAGTTCAAAACCGTAATAGCAGATCCTAAAAGCAAAATGGCTTATCAAAAGGTTCTTTCGGAAGAAAAATCTAATGCTCTAGTGGGCAAAAGCATTGGAGAAGAAATTGACGGAATATTTCTTGATTTGCCTGGTTATCGTTTAAAGATTACAGGAGGATCAGATGGATCTGGAGTTCCTATGAGAGGTGATATTAGTGGAAATCAGAGAAGAAGATTACTCCTGACTGACTCAGTTGGTTTCACACCTGTCAAAGATGGACAACGTAAACGTAAATTAATTAGAGGAAAGAACCTAAGCGGAGATATATCGCAGATAAATCTGAAAGTAATTGAATACGGGCCAAAATCTATAGAGGAGTTGTTGAAACCAGAGGTGGCTTAGCCTTGACTGCGGTTTCCCAACCTGAAATAAATATTGGAATGGTGGGCCATGTAGATCATGGAAAGACCACCTTGACTCAGGCTTTGACTGGAAAGTGGACTGACCAGCACAGCGAGGAAATGAAAAGAGGAATCTCGATAAAACTAGGTTACGCAGACGCGGATTTTTATCGGGTTACAATGAAGAATGGTGAGGAACATTATACTTCAGAACCAGATAAAGAAGAATACAAAGGAGGAAAATTAGAGCATCTTAGAACAGTTAGCTTCGTAGATGCACCCGGTCACGAGACCCTTATGGCCAAAATGCTGAGCGGAGCTGCAATAATGGATGCTGCGATATTGATAATAGCTGCTAATGAGAAATGTCCACAACCACAGACTAGAGAACATCTTTCGGCCCTTGAGGTAATGGGTTTTGACAACATCATTGTTGTCCAGAATAAAATTGACGTTTGCTCTAAAGAAAATGCGATGGAATCCTATGAGGAAATCAAAAAATTCTTGAAAGGAACGCAGCTAGAAGATGCACCCATTATTCCCGTATCGGCCCATCATAATAGAAACATAGATTTACTTATACAGGCCATAGATGAATTATTCCCTACCCCGAAGAAGGATCTTAAGAACGATTTCCAGATGAATATTGCCCGATCATTTGACATAAATAAACCCGGCACAACTCCAAAGAATATCAAAGGAGGGGTGTTAGGTGGTACCATTAGTAGTGGACAAGTTAAAATTGGAGATAAATTAGAGATCAGGCCAGGCAGAACTACAAAAAAAGGACTAAAATCAATAAGCGCTGAAGTTGTGAGTCTACATAGTGGGATCTCGAGGCAGAATCTGGGTCCCGGTGGACTGGTGGCAATAGGTACTAGTCTGGACCCTGCCATGACAAAATCAGACTCCCTATTAGGAAATGTAATTGGAAAACCCGGCAGCCTGCCACCTGTTTGGGATCGCTTAAAAGTCGAAACGACCTTGCTTGATAGAGTTGTAGGTACAAAGAATATTCAAGATGTCGAAGAATTAAAAACCAAAGAACAACTGGTAATCACAGTAGGTACGAGTACGACCGTTGGTGTTCCTGTCACTGTCAAGGACAATATTGTAGACATAAAACTTTCAATTCCTGTTTGCGCACCGGTAGGACAGCGAATTGCTTTAAGTCGGCAGGTGGATGGAAAATGGCACTTGATAGGATATGGAATTATTAATTGATGAAAACTGTTTTAGTTGATACCAATATCATATTATGGACTTTTAGTGGAGGACCCGATTTTAGGAATGCTATCACAGAAGTTGCACCAGGTTACGATATAGCTGTACCCAGCTGCGTTATCTCTGAACTTGAGAAGTTAGGGACTAAACAAGCCAAGGCAGCCCTAGAGTATTGTAAAACACAGGATATTATTGATGTTGGAGAAGGGTATGCTGACAAAATGCTCGTATCTGCCTCTGAAAGGGGCTATGTTATAGCAACCAATGACAAGGATTTGCTTGAAGAACTAGAAAAGAGAGCCCTCAATGCCTTAAGGATAAGAGGAAAGACTCGGCTCATCCCAACGGAAAGTGAATTAATTTGAAAAAAAATAAAATACCTGAGTTGCCAACTATTGAGCTTACAACACCCGAACTTCAAAGAAAGAGAGAATTGATGTCCAAAGAAGTCCAGCAAATAATAATTAACGAATCTAGGGGCCTTATCGATTTGATTGACGCCTATGCTAAATCCAGTTTCCAAGCTAGGAATTTAGGGCAGGCTGCACACTTGTATCATAAACAATCCCTATCCCCAACTGGAATCATATGGTCGCTGGCAGGAAGTTTGTTTGGAGCAGGCCTCAGGCAGATAACCATTGATGCTATTCGGAATAATTTAGTTGACGTTTTAGTCTGTACAGGAGCCTTGTTCGAGCAGGATATGCTGGAAGCCTTGGGACACAAGCATTATGTTTGCAGTCCAGAACAAGATGATCAGGAATTGCAATCACTGAGCATAGATCGGGTATATGATCACCTACTGGATGAAATGGGGCTTAGGCAAGTAGATCTAACATTCAAGAAAATCGCCTCAGAAATACCTGAAGGCCACTATTCTAGCAGGGAATTCATGGAATTTACTGGCAAATGGATGTCAAATGCACAAGGAGTGAGTGATAGCGTGATGCAGGCGGCATACGAAAAGAAAGTTCCAATCTTTATTCCGGCAATCAATGATTCTTCAATAGGAATTGGATTAGCCATGCATCAACATAGAAAACAGAACACGATGAGCATAGACTCTATCAAAGACCTTAGAGAATTGGCATACCTCAAAAGTAAATGTGGAGATACAGGACTTATTGTTGTTGGAGGCGGAGTCCCAAAGAATTATTCACAGGATGCAGTAGTAGCGGCTGAAATGTTAGGTTATGAGGTTGATAAACACAAATTTGGAATACAAATAAGTACGGCTGATGTAAGAGACGGGGGATTGTCTGGTTCGACACTTAAAGAGGCAATTTCATGGGGTAAAAATGACAAGGAAATAGAGGAAGTGATGGTTTGGGGTGAGGCCACTGTATACTTTCCATTATTAATTGGATACGTGCACCAGAAACTAAGGGATAAAAAAAGAAAAGGCAGGCAATTCACTAATATCTTCAAATCTAAATAATATAAATACGATGATTATAGAAAGGATATAGATATGAAAAAAGGATATAGGCAACAGTTGCCAGATAGGGACCCTCAAGAAACAGAGGAATGGATAGACTCTATTGCATCAATCATAGATATAAAAGGGCAAGAAAGAGCTCGCTACTTACTTCAAACCCTAATTAGAGAAGTCAGAGACCGAAACATCGCGATTCCCCTGCTGACAAATAGTCCTTATGTCAATACCATACCTCCTGAATCTGAACCTGATTATCCTGGTGATGAGGTTATTGAGAGAAAAATCAGACGAATTATAAGATGGAACGCAGCAATGATGGTTTCCAAGGCCAATCAGAATTTTCCAGGAATTGGAGGACACATTTCGACTTATGCCTCGGCAGCAAACCTCTATGAAGTAGGTTTTCATCATTTCTTCAAAGGAAAGGATAAAGGAATTGGAGATTTCATATATTTTCAGGGACATGCATCCCCTGGAATATACTCAAGGGCATACCTAGAAGATAGATTGACTGAGGACCAGCTGGATCATTTCAGAAGAGAGGCTTTCGGGAAAGGTCTTTCCAGTTATCCTCACCCTAGACTAATGCCTGATTTCTGGGAATTCCCAACCGTCTCAATGGGACTGGGGCCCACAAACGCAATTTATCACGCGAGATTTCTAAGATATCTTAGAGAAAGAGAAATAATTGACACATCAGAAAGTAGAGTCTGGGCATTCGTAGGAGATGGTGAATGTGATGAACCTGAAACACTACACGCATTACACTTAGCCCATAGAGAAAAACTTGACAATCTAACGTTTGTAGTCAATTGTAATCTACAAAGATTGGACGGCCCTGTAAGAGGTAATGGAAAGATTATTCAAGAACTAGAGGCTATTTTCAGAGGCTCAGGATGGAATGTTATCAAAGTATTGTGGGGACGGGACTGGGATCCCTTATTACAAAAAGATGAGATGGGGCATCTTTTACGGAAAATGGAAAGTACAGTTGATGGAGATTACCAGACTTTAGCTGCATCCTCAGGTGATTATATTCGTGAAAATTTTTTCGGAACTGAACCTGAACTGACCAGATTAGTAGAAGATCTGGATGACAAAGAACTGACTAAATTGAGAAGAGGGGGGCACGACTCGCTGAAAATTTATGCAGCTTATAAAGAAGCGGTAAACCACACCGGTCAACCAACTGTAATTCTTGCTAAAACGGTCAAGGGATGGGCACTTGGTAAAGGATTCCAAGCTAGAAATGTGACTCATCAGAAAAAGAATTTGGAGAAGTCTGACTGGCAATACTTCAGAGATTTACTCGAGATACCATTTACAGATTCAGAATTGGATGATATGCCCTACTACAAGCCAGCGGCAGATAGCGAAGAAATCAGATATTTGATGGAACGCAGAAAGGAACTTGGAGGATCCATCCCCAAGAGAAAGGTAACCTATAGTGGATTTCATATGCCCAACAAAGAAGCCTTCACTGAATTTGACAAAGGGACTCCAGAAGGTCAAGAAGTTTCAACGACTATGGCCTTTGTGCGTCTGCTTCGTAATCTCATGAAAGATGAAAAAATAGGAAACTTGATTGTCCCAATTGTTCCTGATGAAGCTAGGACCTTTGGAATGGAAGCCCTCTTTACAGAATTCAAGATCTACAATGCTCAAGGTCAGATATACACTCCCGTAGATTCAGAACTCCTTCTGAGTTACAAGGAATCTGAGAGTGGCCAGATATTGGAAGAGGGAATATCGGAGGCTGGAGCGATGAGCAGTTTTACAGCGGCAGGAACTGCATATGCCAATGTTGGAAAGCCAACAATTCCATTCTATATCTATTATTCGATGTTCGGATTCCAGAGAGTTGGAGATCAAATCTGGTGCGCTGCGGACTCAAGGGCAAGAGGTTTCTTGTTGGGTGCAACGGCGGGCAGGACAACTCTGAACGGAGAAGGGCTACAACACCAAGATGGACACAGCCTATTAATCTCAACGACCGTACCGAACTGTATAGCCTATGACCCTGCCTTCGCGTATGAGATAGGAGTTATCATCAGAGAAGGATTGCGCAGAATGTATGAGAATAACGAGGATCTTTTTTACTATATGACCCTGTACAACGAGAATTATCCAATGCCCTCTATACCTAAAAATTGCGAAAAAGGGATTATCAGGGGCATATACAAATTCAAGAGTGTTAAGGGAGCAGATATTAGGTTAGTAGGAAGCGGGTCCATAATGCAACAGATACTGAAAGCCAGTAAAATACTGGAAGGCTTTGGTCTCAAGAGTGAAATCTGGAGCGCGACCAGTTTTGGATGCCTAAGAAGGAACGCATTGAGCTGTGAAAGATGGAATCTACTGAATCCCATGAAAAAGCCAAAAGTACCATACATCTCTACCGTTTTAGGAAATAATGAAATGATCACAATAGTTGCAACTGATCACATGAAAGCAGTTCCAGATATGATCGAACAGTGGGTGCCTGGAAAGTATGTGAGTTTGGGAACTGATGGATTTGGAAGAAGTGATACGAGAGAGAATCTGAGAAAATTCTTCGAGATGGATGCTGAACACATAGCTGCAGCGGCCATAAGCACCTTACTTAGTGAAGGTAAAATATCCCAAGTGAAAGCTAACAAAGCGTTGAAAACGCTTGATATCAATCCAGATGCAAAAGACCCTTCCAGAGACTGAGACTACATCATCCCGGGAGACATACCGTCACCGCCGTCAGTCTCGGGCCCTTCTGGCTGTTTCGAAGCAATAACATCATCAATTCTGAGAATCATGGTTGCTACATCCGTTGCACTGCTCAATGCCTGTGTCTTGACTCGTAATGGTTCAACTACATTGCGTGATCTCATATTGACGACCTTGCCTGTAAATGCATCTAAACCAGCATGCTGATTCCTGCCTCTCTTAGTGTGTGCCTTACGGAGGTCCATCAAGGTGTCAAGTACATCAAGACCTGCATTTTCGGCCAGAGTGATTGGAACTACTTCAATCGCTTTAGCGAAGGCCTCGATAGCCATTTGTTCACGTCCTCCAACTCTGGGGGCATACTTTCTCAGTTTTAGTGCTAACTCAATCTCCGTTGCGCCTCCCCCAGTAACTATCTTACCATCTTGGAAAACAAGGGAAACTACGCCGATGGCATCAGCCAGATTGCGATCAATCTCATCCACTACATGCTCACTTCCTCCACGTACTAAAACGGAAACAGCCTTGGGATTCTTACAATCCATGATAAAAGTCATTTCATCATCGCCTATTTTCCTGACTTCGACTACTCCTGCAAATCCTAGATCTTGTTCACTTAATCCTTCAATGTTGGAAACGACTCTTCCACCAGTCGCCTTGGCCAGAGCCTCGATATCCGACTTCTTGGCTCTGCGAATTGCCATTATATCATGCTTGGCCAAGTAGTGTTGAGCTAAGTCATCAATACCCTTCTGACAAATCAGGACCTTTGCGCCAGATTTATGTACCTGATCAACCATTTTCTTGATAGACGACTCTTCCTGATCCAAGAATGCCTGAATCTGGGAAGGATCATTAATCTGAATTTTGGATTCGATTTCGGTCTTTTTAATTTCAAATGGAGCATCGACTAGAGCCACCTTGACCTTTGAGAGGCTCCTAGGCATCCCACTATGTACTGGTTCTTTATCAATTATAATTCCAGAAATCAGTTCTGTATCTGATATAGAACCTCCTTGCTTCTTCTGAATTTTAATATTATCACGGTCAACCACTATCTTCTTGCCTCGGCCTTCGGCAACTGACTTGACTGATTCTACAGCTAAATCTGCCAGAAAATCTGCATGAGCCTCCGAAGATTTGCCGGTCATTGATGTTATGGCAATCGCCTTCAATACGGATGTCTCGCTACGTCGAACAGGTGTTGCAATCTTTTCCAAGATACTGGCCGACTCCTTAGCGGCTCTACGATAACCGTTGGATATTGCTGTTGCATGCACTCCTTGTTCTAGTAGTTCCTCTGCATTCTTTAGTAATTCGCCTGCTAAGATTACTGCAGTAGTAGTTCCATCCCCACATTCCGAATCTTGAGTCTTGGCAACTTCGACAACCATTTTAGCAGCGGGGTGCTCAACTTCAATTTCCTTCAAGATGGTTACCCCATCATTCGTAATCACAACATCCCCCATGGAATCAACAAGCATCTTGTCCATACCTTTAGGGCCCAAGGTTGATCTTACAGCTTCAGCGATAGCTTTGGCAGCTAAAATATTGCTTTGTGTGGCACTACGGCCACTATTACGTTTTGTTCCTTCTTTCAATATTACAATCGGTGTATTTCCGGATATCATATTACATCACTGAATGACAAGCTTTGAAGCCTTTATATAAAAATACTTATGAAATGCCCAAAAATACAAGAGAAAGTATAACAGTTAAGGTTATTGAACAAAAATTTACTCCACTATTGCCTAAAATGCCTCTACTTTCCAAAGTCGCGCCCAGCAAAGAATCAATAATACTGCCAAAAAAACCAAAAAATGCAGAAATGTATAGATAATTTATCTCAAATGGCAACGAAAGTGGATGATCTGACCCTATTATCAGTACAAAAGCTGCAAAAGATAACATGGACATCGAAACTGATGACAACAACGACGCAAGTGTTCCCTCTAAAGAAACTCCACCATCTGTGCCAGGTTCGACTGTCTGCCAAGGCCTGATTATCATTACTGGTTTTGGAGAAAGCACCCCTATCTCACTAGCCATCGTATCAGCACTTGCTGCCGCAATAGATGTCGTAAAGGCGACCAATGCCTGTTCGGGTTGCAGCAAACCTAGACTATATGCTAAAGCCACAATAGGAGGTAAAATACCATTGGAAACAACATTAGAGCCTCCCCTGGTACCTGCATCACTTTCCTCAACACCTAAGGCCATCTTGTAAACAATAGCAAATCTGGTAGCCAGAAAAGAACTGCCAACAAAAATCAGAAGAAGTAATAACCAGCTCCAGTGACCAAAAGTACCGGATACAAAACAAATTAAGAATGCTAAAGCCGAACCACCCTGATCCAGAACCTTTTTGTAAAAAGCTATTCCAGATATAAGAAGACTGGTAAGAGCAACAAGAACAATAGTTGCTGTATCTGGTACTAATATCTGATCTATCAAGAAATAGCCCTCACTGCATCCTCAAAATAACTTCTGAATTCGCTCTTAATCTTTTCCAGACCTGGTTCATCCATTGCTTCGACAAACATCCTCATCACTGGCTGAGTGTTTGATGGACGTAATAGAACCCAGCCTCTATCTAACCAGATCTTAACACCATCAATTGTCTCCACCTTGTAACCCTTCTTGGAAAAAAAATCTGTCAAATATTCATTGACTTTGAATTTAAGGGCATCTGGACAAGTAAATTTCAGCTCCTCATAAGGATAGGATGGAATATCCCTTGAAAGCTGGGATAGATTTGACCCCGTTTTGTGAAGATATTCAGCGAGCTTAAGACTGAATATTATTGGATCATCAAATATGAAATCCGTCAATCCAGGTGCAAAAAAGTGCGCAGATATCTCCAGCGCCAAGGCTGCATCATGCTTTTTGAGTTCTTCACAAACAAACACATCCCCTACTCTTATCCATATCAATTCTCCACCTATCTTTGGAATCTCGTCTTCCAGAATCATTGAACAAGGGACGCCGGCCAGAACCTTGTTTGACTCCGGAGTTATCAGACTCTTAGCAACTATAATACCAATCTTCTCGGGAGTCACTGGATGACCCGTATCATCAATGAAAACACACCTGTCTGCGTCACCATCGAAAGCTACACTGAAATTGAACTTTTCAGCCCTGGCCAAACCGATAAGTTCACCAAGATTCTTGGGTGCAGGTTCAGAAGGTCGATTGGGGAAATGCCCATCCGGTTCATTGTTTATGCATGAAGTCTCCACTCCAAATTTCTGAAATATCTCATCGATGATCAAACTGCCCACCCCATTACCTGGGTCTATTGCAACTCGCATGCCCTCTAGATTACCCACCTTCGAGATTACAAAATCGGTATAATTCTTCAATGCCTCTTCTGTGGATAGTATTTTGATCTTGCCAGTTTCCGAATGATCTTCGGCCTGTTCCTCAAAAAACATTCTTTTGATCTCAATATTACCTTCTGTGTATCCAGTACCATCGGGATGTCTGAAACGAATGCCGTTGTACTCTGCTGGATTGTGGCTTGCCGTAATGTACACTCCAGCAAGGTATGGTTTATCCCCAAGACTGGATTTCCAGGTACAGAAATTTGCCACAGGGATTGGAACCATACCTATAACATCGACATCAAAACCCGCTCTGGAAATTCCTCTGGAAACTGCCTCCTGCAATTCAGGTGAACTTATGCGGGCGTCCCAGCCAATGGAAACTGTGCCATGACTATTGGATTTACGTAGATAATTACCAAAAACCAAACCAATCTGCTCTCCTATTTCCGCATCAAGCTCGGTCCCATAGACTCCCCGAATATCATATGCCCTGAATATATCCTTGGAAGCATCCATGCAATGCTATTTGACGGTCTTTAAAAGAAATGTTCTTAATGGCTAACGTGTAACGATTTCCATGGCATTGACCGAATCCACGATGGTAAAACTGGGAAGTCCGGCCCATGATTTCAGTTTACCTGACACGAATGGTAAGAACGTGAGTCTGAGTGATTATGACTCCGAGGCATTGGTGATTATCTTTACTTGTAATCATTGCCCATATGCGAAAGCAGTCGAAGATCGTTTGATCATCCTAGGAAATGATTATCAGAGTCAAACCGATTTTGTATTGATCAGCTCAAATGAAATAGAGAATTTTCCGGATGATTCCCCAGAAAAGATGGCTGAGAGGCATCGAGCGAAATCATATCCATTTCCATACTTGTTCGATGAGTCTCAGGAAGTAGCAAAGGCATACGGTGCAGTGTGTACACCTGATATTTTCCTATACAATAAGGATAGAAAATTGAAATACAGAGGAAGACTCGACGATAATTGGAAAGAACCCGAAAAAGTAACACGTGAAGAATTGAGGATGGCCATTGATGCAGCTCTAAGTGGTAACGAGATAGATTTTGACCAAGTCCCCTCGATGGGTTGTAACATCAAGTGGAAATAGGCTCAGGCATCCTCGTCCGGTTTCTTTCTTATTTCTTTAGCTTCTTATCTATATCCGCCTGAAGGTAGCGATTCAAAATCTTGAACCAGATTCTTGCCTTTGTAGAGTTGTGGTTTAGGATGTGCGCAACATTTACCTCAAGTGCATTTACATTGTGTCATAATTCCCTAGTTATTCCATACATAAATAATTCTTTTTGCCTTGCATACCAGAATAAACTCCCCCTGACGCCTTTGTTTAATTTAATACTGTGGTTGTTTTGTTCTTTGGTGGGTCTACTATATAGATCCTATAACAGCGCCTTAGGACTTCTTTTCATCATCGTCATCATCGTCATCATCGCCAAAGTAGGACTGAACTCTCTCAATTTCCTTCTCGACCCTGGCATTGAGCTTCAGGACCACCATTGCCAGACCCATAACCAGGGCAGTAACAGCCACCGCTGTAACGTACATCCCCATCAGAGTCTCCTCGGGGCTGGCGCCGGCCCAGAGCATCAAAAATTCCACTGTAGCTTTGATCGTGTCCTTCCAGGCCAATGCCACTACTAGACCAAAGGCAGTCATCATCGAGGAAATAACAATTCCCCGCATATTCAATTTCTCAAAGTCTTCTTTGGCTATACCCATTTTTTTCCTCCGGATTATTCCTCTCTTCCAGTTTAAGGCTGTATACCGAGAATATGTAGAGGTCAGGATTTAATCTTAACCGTTCTACACAAGGCACACACATAGGTTGAACAAAACCCTGATTCTCATCATGTTTATGCCTTAGATCGGCCTGATAACAATGTGACACCAGAAACTCTGCCTCCGCTGGCTGGTTCAGCCTGGTTGGAGTCAGCCCATGGACATCAACACACATACGACAGTACACGTTACACCTGCTTTGTATCCCATGTAATCCCTATTATAATTATGCTACTAAATTTTATACCATTAACTTACCGCCTTCTTAGAAAACCCTAAAAGCATGGTGACTCTGCGACCATGATGAGATCCTCCCTGCTGCTGCTTGCCTGCCTCGCGCTGGTGATGCTGGCGGGGGATGCGGATGCGAAAGAGCCGCTGTGGAGCTACGACACCACGGTTTCTGCGCGCTCAGTTGCTATCTCGGCGGACGGGGAGTACATCGCCGCCGTGGCCGTCATCGCGCTGCGCCGTCGCCCTGAATAGGTCACAGTTACATTATAAGTTACATAATCTTTAGGGTAATCAATGGTAGTGGTCTGCAATTATACTGAAATAGTGCGTCTGTCGACGGGGATTATTTTATATAAGACTTCCAAATCGAAAAGTTATGGCCAAGGAAAAGAAAACTCAGGGTTTTCAATCATCAGCAGGTCTTATCAGGTACTTTGACGCAGAGGACAAGAACGCAATCCAGATCACAAAATGGGGAGTTATGCTGATTTGTATTTTGACCATTGTGGTTGTGGAAATAGCAGATGCCTTTGGTAGACAGACCAGTGCGTATGTTTTAGCTGTAGGCCTGATTTTATTTATATTCAATGAATTTAGGCAAAACAGATCTGATTCTGTATAATTTTATTAAACAATACCCTTTTACAGATGGATGCGACTTTGTGACACCTGTGGATTTATCCTAAACGAAAGTGATTTCAAATGTAGTAATTGTTCCACACCGATTCCTAATCGAGAGGCTCCGATCGAACAGATACAGGCTAGAACGCCAATAGAAAAAACCTCCCCAAAAATAATTACTCCAAGAAACCTGTCAGGATATCTGCCAAAGAAGACAATCATACTGCTACTAGTGGTAGGTATATTGTTAGCACCCCAAACCCAGTCCTTGATGAATGAAAGTCTAGACTATTGGGATGAGATGAATACGCCCTATTACAACATACCCGAGAGTATCACTATTAACTTGATAAGAAATTTTACAATATACCTGGAAAACGGCAAGTCTGCCGAATATGAATTAATCCTGAGCAAACCCGAGAACAGACCATCCTGGCCACAGCAGGATACAACTTTATGGCAGGAGATAAACCAGATCAACGTGAATCCCCAATTTGAAGAAAATGAAGTTGGGAGAATGAAATGGTCTGGCCAATTAAAAGATGATGAGCGGGCTTATGTATCGGTCGAATACGAACTGACGGTCAATACCATCCGGCCAGAATTGACCATTGAAGATTCGGGTACTATTGAGGATATACCTGAAGGCTATGAAATTTACCTAGCTGATGAATGGCTTATTGAGCCCAGTCTGCCCGAAATCCAGGACCTGGCATCTGAAATGACCAATGGTACTAATGGAAATGTTATTCATATCTTGAGAAATATATTTGATTACATAAGCTCGGATTACATATATCAACCATCATCAATTCCAAAAAGCTGCCCGGAGAGCATAGAAAGCGGTTATGGTGATTGTGATGATTTTTCCATACTTTTCTCATCAATTGCAAGAGCTGCGGGGATACCAACGTGGTTGGAATTGGGGAAAATACCGGCATTTATAGATAATAGAGAAAATTGTGATCTGCGTGATTGGGGAGGTCACGCATGGGTAAATGCATTGGTTCCCTTAAATGACGGGACTTCAACAGTGGTAAGTATCGATCTTGCAAATTCATACTTCTTGTGGATGCCCCCCTATAGAATATCAGACTGGGTTGATGACGGAAATGGAGATAATCTTTACTCTTATTACTACCTTTTTTCAAGTCAAGGAACTGGAAAAGCAACGTATATTGAAAACAGCTATGTCTCAAGTTGTACAACCTCAGGAAATATCAAATTGACAGAACTATGAATATTGAAATATTTCAGGTATCGGACCTAGACCAGATGATGGTTTTTTTAGATGATAATCTTACTGAGAATTATGAAAAAAAAGTTTTCTTAACCATTCATCAGAGATGGCCAGAAGGATTTCTGATAGTAAAGGATCATGGAAATATTATCGGTGTGGGTTGTGGAGCAATCTTGCCCAATGAGAAATTGCGTATACTTATCATAGCACTGGATAAAGAGTTTCAAGGACGGGGGCTTGGAAAGGAAATAATGAGTAGAATGATAAAAGCAAGCGAAGTTTATGGAGTACGGAAAGTAACACTAGAGGTGAGAAAAGATTCCGATGCAATTAATTTCTACAGTAAACTGAATTTTTCAAGGGTAGATATCCTTCCCTGTTACTATCAAGATGGTTGTGATGGCATAGTAATGGAGAGACAACTTTAGGCTAGAATTAACCTTGAAAGGCACAGAAAACCTTTTATAGGGCTCTCAATCAACGAGAAATCCCAGAGGAGGATGTGTAAATGACTTCTAAAACCGACCAAGAAAATGTAGACGAAATAACAGAATGCCCGGATTGTAAAAGCACTCATCTCAAAAGGGATTACGATCATGCTGAGATAGTATGTGCTGACTGTGGTCTGGTTCTAGAGGAAAATATCGTTGATACTGGACCTGAATGGAGAGCTTTTGACATGCAGCAAGAGAATGCACTGGCCAGAGCAGGACCACCCATGTCAACCACTCTTCCTGACAAAGGACTCTCAACCGAGATATCACCGACAAATCGTGACTATTATGGACGTTCGATCTCCAACCGGAATCAGTCTATGTTATTTAGGATGAGAAAGTGGCAGAGGAGAGCCCGGGCTTCCAAGTCTGCTGAGAGAAATATGGCTGTGGCCATGCGCGAAATGCAAGCTGTCGCAACTAATTTAAAATTGCCACGAAGAATTCAGGAAACAGCTGCATTCATATATCGAAGAGCGATCCAGGAACAGTCATTGAGTGGTAGAGCAATCGAAATGGTAGCTTGCGCTGCTTTGTACGCTGCTTGTCGGCAGGAAGGTGTTCCAAGAACATTGACTGAGATAAGCCGGCATAGTAGGTATTCACGAAAGGAAATCTCACGAACTTACCAGGTTATGGTCAAGGCCCTGAAAATGCATTCGATGCCTCCACTACCTGAGGATTACCTGCCCCGAATATGTTCAAAGCTGGAATTGACTCCAAAAGTTGAGGGAGCTGCAAGGGATTTGCTCAGAGCAGCACAAGACGTTCCACTCACAAATTCGGTGCCAATCTCCTTGGCTGCTGCTGCAGTCTATATTGCTTCGATAGTCAATAACGAACGAAGAAAACAGAAGGATGTAGCCAGAGCTGCAGATCTGACAGAAGTTACCATTCGAAGCAGATATAAGGAAATGGCTCAATTCCTGAACATAGATATACATATCTAAGGCGTTCTTTAATCTGAACTGAGACCAGATGTTTGATGAAAAGATATACCGACGGTTCAACCATACGGTAGCAGCCTGCTTTGTGATATATTTTCTATTCCCTCAAAAAATAATGGGATTAGAGAGAATTTATCTTGTGATCTTATTATGGATAATAATACTGGGGATAGAATACCTACGCTTAAACAAGAATCTGAATCTGTTTGGGATGCGGGACTATGAAAGTGACCGAGTAGCAGGATTTGTGTGGTTTGCCAGTGGTACTTTCATTATTCTAGGGTTTTACGAGATGGGTGCATTCCCTCAGAGTTTGGCTGTTGCTACAATAATCATGGCCGCTTATACAGACCCTGTAATTGGAGAAGTTAATCACAAACTTGGAGATAGATGGGGGCTTGGGATTGGTTTTGTCTGTAGTTTTGCGATATACCAGCTGATTGTTGGTGTAATCTTTTATTCTGTATTAGGTGGACTAATTGCAGTACTGGTTGAAAGACCGAAATTAAAATGGTTTGATGATGATCTTGCAATGCAAATCCTTCCAATCTCAATCCTGTCTATCTTGTGGTTATCAGGAATAGGACCTGACCTGCCAGAAACTATAATCGAGAGTGGCCTATGAAAATAACAGAGTTCTATATCTATGCAATGTATCTTGTCGTTATCATTACTTCGATGCTTTTCATAGTGAAAGATTATTATATAATAGGAAGTTTATTAATTTTAGGCAATCTAGTGCCTGGTTACGCAATGGCAAATTCACTAATGGGAAATAATGAAAATTAATTACGAAAGAAGATGGAATGAGATTAAGAAAAATCTTGATGAGAAGGATGCATTCATAACTTCCCTACCAGGCAATACCCGGTATCTGGGAAACTCGGATTCACCACCAGGATGCCCTCCTGGTTCCACAATGAACTTTGTAATTATTCCCAGAAAAGGAGAGCCTATAGCCATCACCTCTTCCCTAGAAGAACATAGATGTATAGAAGAATCTTCAATCGATGATATTAGGTTATGGACCCTCTATCCGGACATAAAATCGGATGGTAAAACAGCTCTTGATGTACTAAAAAACACCCTCAATGAAAAGAAAATCAAAAAGGTGTACATAGATTCCAAAATTGGATTGGGAAGAGGAATAAAGGCCTCCAAGAACGACTTTGTTACAGAAATGAGGGGCGTAAAGACGAAAGATGAGCTGGAAAGAATAAGGAAAGCAATCAAACAATCTGATTCTGGGCAAGAATTTGCAAGGAATCTAGTGGAATGTGGGGAGGGACTCACTGAAAGAGAAGTCAGAACTGAAATCGATTATTTTATGGGTAGAAATGGAATTCAGGAGAATTCATTTACCACGATTATTGCCTCAGGTCCAAACGCAGCACATTCACATCATTCCAATACAAATAGAAAATTGAAAAGCGGTGATCCGGTAATATGTGATTTTGGAGTTTTCTGGGACGGTTATTGCTCAGATATAACCAGAACCTATTTCGTGAATGGAGAACCATCAGCTGAATTGAAGGAAATTTATCAAGTAGTTCTGGAAGCAAATAAACTTTCCACGCATGAGCTTAAGGCAGGTAACAGCGGACACAACATAGACAAGGCCGGAAGAGATTTTATACGAAGTAAAGGTTATGGTAGGAATTTTGTCCATGGAACTGGCCATGGATTTGGATTGGAAATACATGAATTTCCATCGTTAACGTACAAATCAAAGGTTATCGCCAAGGAATCCATGGCAGTTACTATCGAACCGGGAATCTATATTCCGGGTAAAGGAGGAGTAAGGATAGAAGATGATGTTCTGGTCAAGGGAGACTATCCGCAAGTTTTAACTAAAGCTAAGAAGGATTTGTACTGAAATGATTGAAGCGGAACTGGTTGTCAACCGCCTTCTGGAAAAAAAGCCTAAAACCAGGCAAGAAGTACAGCTCATCAAACTAGAGGTAGCCAAAGAACAGAAATTTTCGAGGGTCCCACCCAATAATCAACTTCTAGCCCAAATAGATTCCGCTGAAGAACCAGAACTGGCCAAATTATTGAGAGTAAAACCTATGCGTACCAGTGCAGGAGTAACGCCTGTCGCAATAATGACCTCACCTGCATCATGCCCTCATGGGACCTGTACTTATTGCCCAGGAGGACCATCAAATGAAAGTCCTCAATCATATACTGGTCATGAACCCGCGGCACGGCGTGGAAAGAGGCACAATTACAATTCTCGATCTCAGGTAGATGCAAGACTGGAACAGTACGTCAGAAATGGACATCCAACTGATAAAATTGAAATAATAATAATGGGTGGTACTTTCACCGCCAGAACTCCTGATTATCAAGACGAATTCTTGACAGGAGCCTTTGAGACCCTGAATGGTGAAAGATTGCCATTGAATGAGGCTTTGCATAGAAATGGAGATGCAAAGCACAAATGTGTTGGCCTGACAATGGAAACCAGACCTACGGAATGCACCCCCTGGTCCGTATTCCAGATGAGAAAACAGGGCGCCACAAGGGTGGAGATTGGAGTTCAATGTCTGGATGATGGTGTGCATGACAAATTAAATCGCCAACAAAAAGTTGAAGATGTTATCAAAGCCACGAAATTATTGAAAGAGGCGGGATTAAAGGTGGTTTACCACATGATGCCGGGATTACCCGGAATGACTCCTGAAACAGATGTCAGGGATTTCAAACGGCTCTTCGAGGAAGAGGATTTCCAGCCAGATATGCTAAAGTTGTACCCTACTTTGTTAGTCAAAGGTTCACCGCTTTCCCGTAACCCTGGTGATTTTGTGCCATATGATACCGAAACTGCTGCTAATGTTGTTGCAGATCTGAAGGAAATCGTACCACCTTATGTTAGAATCCAGAGGATACAGAGAGATATACCAAAACCACAGATAATTGCTGGTGTCATGAATTCAAACCTGAGGCAATATGCAAGAAAAGAATTGAAGAGAAGGGGCAAGAAATGTAAGTGTATCAATTGCAGGGAACTCTGGAGAGCCTGGATTGATCCCTCTACCGCTGAACTTAAGGAGATAGAATACAAGTCCAGTGGAGGAACCGAATATTTCATCTCATACGAATCTGGCTCCAAACTTCTGGCATATCTAAGATTGAGATTGGATGATAATGCAACTGTCAGGGAAGTAAAAGTGACAGGGCAGGCAGCGGACATAGGGAAAACAGGGTCGGGAGTGCAACACATGGGATTGGGAAGCAAATTGATGAAAATTGCTGAAGAGAAATCAAAGGATTATGATAAAATCAGGGTTACGCACGGTGCAGGTACGAGACTTTACTACGAGAAACTGGGATATGACCTAGAAGACTATTATATGGTCAAAGATCTAAATTAATAATAAAAAGCTAAAAGTGCTAAGTGGCCATTCCATAACGAATGCAATACTATCGAAGGCCAAAGACTATTAGTGCGAAGTCTGAGGTACCCATACACTAAACCAGCCCAAAAAGCGTTTAACACAGTCAGAATAAAGAGCGGATGGATTAAAGCAAACAAAATTGCCGAGATGAATATCGCAGCCCAGCGACCATATACCTCAGAGGCTAAATCCAGAACAAAGCCTCGGAACATCAATTCTTCCATTATAGGTATAAAAACAGACATGAACAGCAAAGCAATGATTAGCGATGGATAACCACTGGAAACAAAGTTGTCAATAGAGACTCTAGTAACATTACCGGAAGATAGTATGACGTAGTATCCACTGAAAATTAACAACAAATAACCACCAATGAAATCAAAAAAGAGTGCACGGAAAGTTAGCTTGAAACTATCAAAGTCTTTTGGGACGCGAAACAAGTGCATAACTACATAATCATCGAAATCCGACATCATGCCTGTATTAATCGGCAGGTTCCTATTATTGGTACAATGAGAGTATATTCTAATAATAATAAAATATGATAGAATCAGACTACATATGCGGCTCAGATAGAGGGCATCGGTCGCAGAGAACCACAAGCTAAACCAAATCAAAAATGGCCAACTGACTATATCCCACATTACAACCCATATCAAAAGAGGAGCAAGAATTAGGAAAAGCCATAGTCTGACCTTGTAGAATCCAGGAGAATTGAAACTGAAATTCCTGATTCTGTCGCCAGCTGAAACGAATGCGGGCGAGATGATATCCTTTGTTACTCTCCATTCATCGAATTTTTCAGCATAATTATCTAAATCCGCTGCCTTTTCCTCTTCAGATTCATCAATACTAGTCTCAACAGCTTCTGGGGCCGTATCTGGTGAAGTACTGGTGAAACCGATATTCTGAACCTTCTCCAAGACCTGTTTGATCCATGGAACTTCTTCTCCATAATTCTCAGCAATCTTGTAAATCACAAAACCCGTAGCAATCCAGAGAAGAAATGCCATTAAAGGAGAGAAAATTGCTGAAAAAAATAATAGAACGAGCCAATATCCAATTATTGTGAAAGGCAAGTAACGTATCATAAGGTCTCTGAACTCGGCACTCTCTCCTTTTGCATGCTTAACGAATGCGTCTGTAGGGCTCTTAGTTATCTCCTTTTCCCCGTCTCCATGGCCTTCTCCTTTAAGTGATACCATTGTGTGTCAGAAATACGTAGGATATTAACCTTACTGAAAGATAAATCTTTATATGGGTATGATATCTAATTATGTTGTGCTACCAGACCCTAGGGATTCTAGAATTGCTGAAGGGCCAAGGCTACCAAAACCCCCTCAACCTAGAAGAAGGGGAACGTTGGAATTTTACGAATGGATAGTGTTGATTTTATTTTTGGGTTCGTTGGGACTAGCAGTAGCCACGAGCTACACTCTTGATCCAGATAATGTTGGAATAAAGGATGACGTTAATTTTGCTGAAGCCTGGGGGCTCCCCATATTCTTCTTTCTAGTCTTGATTATGTTTGATTACTTTGCAAGCAAAAGATACGGGAATTTCAGTGATGAGATTATGAACCAATGGAAAGAAGACAAGATTCAATTCATGAAGATGTTTACGGAAGATATGCGCAAAAGGTATGACGCAAATAGAGATGGAAAAATATCTGAAGATGAACTGAAAGATGCAGACGATAAAAGTTAGTAAGTCTGAAATTGAAACTGGTTGGAGTTTCGAAGTAAAAGTCTCAAATGGTAACTCTACAACACATAATGTTAACCTGACAAAGCAATATTACGAACATTTAGCATCAACCGATACAAATCCTTCAAATTTAGTGGAAGGTTCTTTCAGATTTCTGTTGGAAAGGGAACCCAAAGAAATGATATTGAGAACTTTTGACCTAAAGATAATATCTCATTATTTTCCAGAATATGAAAGAAGGATATCAGAATATATATGATTGTTTTATAAGCAAGGACCGTGTCAAGTGATAATGGTACAATACGTTTGTCATAACTGTGACATGTCGGTCTCAGGATTGACTTGTGGAGCATGCGGTAAAGAACTGGTTCATGGAACCATAACAAACGATGAGGGGGCTACGGTACATGTTTCAAAATGCCCCGGCGGGTGTGGAAAGATCAAGTCACCCATGTGCTGCGGTAATGATATGCACGACCACTAGAACTTTATTGCATCCAAACTAACAACAGGTTCATTTCCAATAACTTCGGCTGAGTGGGTAGCTCCAGCTGGAACCTCTATCCAGTCTCCAGGTCCCAAATCCACAAATTCACCATACATTCCCATTCTAAAGGTACCTGACAAAACCGCATCTATCTTGGATTGTCCGTGTTTATGATCACTAAAATATGTTCCTGGGCTATAGGTATAGCTACTTACCCTATAACCCCTGTCTTCCAATTTTCGCCTTAAAGAACCCTCATTAAGAACACCATCAACAGAGGAATCCCATCTACAAACTATTACTTCGGGCATCAGAAAATACTTAGGCTATCTGAATTGGCCATTCTATCCAAGGTCTCCGTCACTAATGAATTAGGGCCTAAAACCTCCTTGGCCTTCAAATACACGCAACGAATCTCGTTTCTCTCCAGACCTTCCATAGAGGGCATAATGGTGGAACGAATCGCTCGATCAAGAGCCAATTCGGGACCATATTTCTTGACTGAATTGAAGATTGTGACCATTGAATCAATAATCATGGCGGGCCCTATCTTACGGAAAGTACGTACTCCAACTGAAATTTCATCACCTCTTTTTGGAGGTTCGTCCGGAGCCAGAAACTTAACAAGCATCTCATGGCATTTGTACATATTCCCATCCTCATCATAGAAATCAAATTTGCGACTTGGGTAATGCCTGCACTTTTCTCCAAATTTCCAAAGTTCATCACCATCTGCTCTTTCGGGAACCAGACCCAGCTTCTTTAACTTGAAATACACGAACACTGGCATGCGCTGGTACTCATCATCTGGTTCTGGAAGACCTATTTCGACAAAAGCGAAACGACGCATTAACGCAAAACCAATATTGAAAAGCGTGTTCTTATCCTGAGTATTCATCGTTCCAATAATTCTGAATTCTGGAGGCATCATGAAGGGGGCACCACCCGTTTCCTTATGTGTCAGGAGAGGCTGTTTGTCCCTATACTCAAATACTGTGAAAAGTTTACCAAAAGCCTCATCGATGTTGGCCCTGTTAAACTCGTCAATTACTAGATAGTGGGGTTTGCCTCTTTCGAGGATTGACAACTCACAGAGTTTTGCTGCTTCTGCAACATATCCATCCTTGAAATAATAACCACCGGAATCATCTGGAGATATCCCTCCAATAACGTCAAAGTTAGACCATTCGGCGTTGGCTGTGACAATGCTATAATTGGGTATCTTGCTTCCATTGGGTTGCTCAATTTCCCCACACAGTGTAGTAAGTAATATGTTCGCTAAGGCAGTCTTACCAGTCCCTGGCTCACCAAAGAGCATTATGTTCTTTCCTGAGGTAAGATGAGTGATTACCTCATCAATAGTCTCCCTGGTCGTGGAATAGGCTTCAGCAATCTCATCAAAATCAACTTCATAATCAATCTCTATCGCTGGTCTGATCGTGGCAGACAGATCAACCTTGTCCATCATTGTCTTCTCAACCAGTTCAAGATCTGGAGTATGTTCCGTGCTGTGCTTCAATTCTATCTGAAATTCATCACCATACTCATCCATCAGGAATTCCATTGCAGAATCTACGCTCCACTCAGGCATTGCCTTTTGCTCCCCTGGAGAGGTTGGTGCAAAAGGGTCCTCACGGTTAGGCATGGACGCGTCGAATGCAGCAGACATCTGTCTTAGTTTCTGTGAACCAAACTTGTAACTCAACCAGAAACCAATGGCCGTAACCAAAGCTGCCAATACAAGATTAAATTGTTCATCCCTATCCTTTGGCCACTCGACATCGTTTCCACCTATTACTATCGGTGCAAGGAAGGTCGCAAAAAGTGCAAATATACCAACCGCAAAAATGGCAAAGTAAGCTACACCCATTGAACCAGGTTCCCCACTTCTCTTTCTGTAGAACGAAACCATGCCCACCGTAGCAATACCAAGGGCCATCACCGTGAGGGTGGTATCATTCTCATCCATACCCAGACCACCATCTTCACTGGTGACCACATTATACGCCAGGATAAGGAACTGAAGCAACAAACCTGATATTATCATCGAAAAATACTTGGCTTCGACAACATCGTTGATCTTCGTATTTGAAATCAGCCAATTGCCGACTCCTGCAAATAAAAAGGTGGCAGCCATCAACAGAATCATGTTATCCCCACTGCCCATATCTAGAGGTACTGCAGACAAAGAGCCATACCCCATCTGTTGACATTCCGTCTGTAATTCTTCCTCCACATTGAAATTCAAGTCCAGAAGTTCAGACTTGCTTAACTCATCAACACAAATCGAATAAGGACCTAATGAATAATTGTAAAAGATTGAAGACAGAAGTAATGCTGCTGCAATTATAAAAATATAAAATGTTGCTGAAGGAGGGTCATCCAGAGGCCGTGCTAATAAGGTCCTCATCAACAATACTCCTGTTGAAACAATCAAACCAATAGTACAAACAAGGCCAACTGTAAGAGGCAAAGCAAAAATTAGTTTATTAGCAATACCACCATATACCACAAATAGCAAAAATTCAGCAGAACCGAATATAAGGATCGGACGTGTGATAGAGGTGTTGGATAGATTGTTGTAGATATAAAATGCTGAAACTAGAAGAACTAAATTCAGGATGGTAAATGTAAAACCACTTAGATATCCCATATTCACAGGACAGCCAAACCTTTCATCGTCCTCTACGGTACCATTGCTGTTAGAATCGGTTATCGCTATGTAATAGCCATCTTCGCTAATTACACCAAATTCCTCATATATACTAGCATCCCATATTTCACAATTGAAAGGATCCCCACTGAAGGATTCTGCAGTTCCTCTTCCAACATAAACCTCATTTTTACTATATGGTGCAGTAGGTGTAAAACCATCAGTAGATTCCTCAGTAACACCAGGTATCGTTGTGACAGCTAAACCCATTACTGAAAAGAATAATAATATTGATGTGATTAACATTGCCGCGGGTGCAACATAATTCAGCTCACCTTTAGTCAGAAATATAGAATCCAGTTTAGAATTAAATCTCTTGAAACTAGAACCAAAGTTGGACCATTGAGCCGTAATAGAAGCCAATGCGGACATTGCACTTGGCGGTTCTTCAGTAGACCCTGAGTCATCAACCTCAGTTGCGGCAAGGGTCTCTTCAAGCAACTTCTCTTCATCAGATACAGACTGTTCCTCGGCAGTTTCAGTCGTCTCCTCGGTCTCTGTTGGAACCTCATCAGCTGGGGCTGAAGATTCCAAATCAGAACCGCATATCGCACAGCTTACTTCACTATCCTGTTCCTCTTCATATTGACAAACGGGACATATCTTCATGATTGTAACAGACTCGAGTCATTAAAATGTTAACTGAAAAAAAAGTTCGGGAAATAGTGCTGAAGCAAAACGTGAAAAAACAAACCTTAAATAGGAGGTAAAGTAAAAAGTGGTCCCCATGAAAGAGCAGCTCCAACAGATACAGGCAGTCGCAATTGTTACTTTCATATGTGTGCTGATATCCGTACACAGCGATGGTGATTACGGAAAATGGTTCGTAGTTGAAGGAGTGAAAGAAGATATCATCTACAATTCTGAGGGGAATGCAACCGAATCTAATGATTACAACTTTGAATACAGTTACTACTTGAACTATTATGAACATTACAATAGTGCAGATCAGACTATTATCAGTGTCTCATACGCTAGTACGGATTGTCAGGACTGTACGAATCAGGACGAGGCCTCGGGAAACATAAAAATCTTGGCTTACGGCACTGCCATAGTCGCCTTGGCGGTTGCCTATATGGCTAATAATTCAGTAAAAAATCTACATAATAAAAATTTGAGAAGTTCGTTAAGCACTCTCAAATACGTTGCAATTATAGTGCTCATTTTTGGTGTATTGACTGGATTCTTATTTTACACGACCTGGCCAGAAGCCTTGGTCATGGATGAAGAAATGATTAACGTTGAACAGGAAGGAGTGAATCCCCGATTGGGGTGTATTGTAGAAGGACAAGCACCCAACGAATTCAACTTCTACAATAGTGGTAATTGTGAGGAATATATCCCAGCTCCTGCGTCAGGGGATACTGATCTCATCAGTGCTAGGTTAACTTCCATCGAATGGAAACCCGGAATGGGATTCTTCATCGTTCTAATTGGAAGTACCTTGACAGGAGGAGGAACATTGTACATCCTTGGCAACATTGATGAAGAATGGCAGGCAATACTGAAGAAGCAAGAATTGATAGAAAGGAAACAGGACATACAAAAAAGCGAAGTAGAAAGAAACAAGGACCTTCTCCAGGAATTCAAAGAAACTGAACAGAGCCTGAAGGATGCTGAGAGAAAAATTGAAGATGCTAGAACGTCTGCCAGTAACATAGATTACAAGGGTATCGAAGACTTGGAAGATGAATTAGATCGCTTAACAGCACTAAATCAGAGTGTTAATACCCTTAACAATTCCTTAGAATCAAAAATGAAAACCGCTAGGCTGGCAACCTCCGAAGTAGAAAAACGGGCTCGTATGGTTGAGAATGAACTCAAGGACGACCTCTCTGCCAAAAGCAACCTGGAGAGTGAGATTGAAGATATGAGAGGAAAGCAAGAAAATGACATGAGGTTAACCGACCGAATGACACGTGAGATAAGTTCTCTGAGAAGTATGAATGAAGAGGCAGAGGAAAGAGCCCTGAAGGCCGAGAATAAGCTTAAAATTGAGAAACCTGAAACAATTAGTGCATTGGAATCATATGATTCAGTAAAGGCCGCTTATGATAAGACCATGGAAGAGAAAAACAATCTTGAAAAAGAAATAATGGAATTAGAACAACAAACCATAGAGGCAACTGAGAGGGAAAAAGCAGCCCTCACTGAAAAAAATGATGCCACGCAAAGAAGAAAAGAAATGGATAGGGAAGTGATACTTATGGAAAAGAACAAGAAAAGAATGAACGATAAATTTTCAGCTTTGACAACAGATTTGGAAAAGGCTAAAAAAGAATTGTCTGACACTCGGGAAAAGGCGGCCGTTGCCTTGAGCGAGCTGGACCTGGAAAGAGAGACTATAATCGAATTGGAGCAGAAAGCTGAAGAACATAGAACAAAGGAAAAGGAGATTGTTGAAATTACAGATTCGATGAAGGAATTGCAAGAGCAGGTCAACGAACAAAAGGATACAAACAAGGGTATCGGGGACGAACTCAAGACTGAAACAGAAAGAAAGAAGAAAACCCAGAAGGATCTTAAGGCACTGGAAAATGCATCCAAACAAGTAAGCAAAGTGATGGAAAGTCTAAAGAAACAATTTGATACGGCTAAAGAAGAATTAGGTGTAGCTACCGAGGATCGAAACAAGGCAGAAAGATTATTGGAAACTGAAAAAGGTGAACACGTGAAACTAATGGATGACCTGGACTTCCTGCAAGGAACGACTATAGGAGGTGAGGAAAACACAGAAAGGAAGATCAAGGCAATGAACATTGAGATTCCAAAGACAACTGAGCAGGCGAGGGAAATGGGGGAAGAAGCTGATAATATAGCTGACATGAATAAAGAATTGGAAGATAAAATCAAAGATGCCAGGCTAGAAAGCATCAAGAATGCTGACAAAGAACCTGAAACTGCACTTGTTGCTGAAGCTGCCATTGGCTCTAGTTTACTGGTGAAAAACCTCGCAAAGGAAACGGAACACCAATTCCAACTGGTCAATCCCGATCAAGCGGACCCAAAGAGTGGAAAACTACCACTAAGCAATCCAATCGCCAAAGCTTTGGAAGGTGCTAAAGAAGGCGATGAAGTGAAAGTGGGTCCTAATATATTCAAAGTACTAAAACTGAACTAATCAGGCCAATCCTATCTCTCCAAGGCGCTTCTCCAAATACTCTCCAGCAGTCGTTACGGGATATTTGGCATTGCCTCCGGTTTTCAAGATACAGGATTTTATTGGTGTCAGATCAACCTCTTTTCGAGGATGAACAAAAAAGGGCATTGAAAAACGCCTTTCTGTCACTTCCGGAGGATTGACAACTCTATGTGTTGTACTCCTAAACAGACCGTTAGTTATGTTCTGCATCATATCTCCAGAATCGACAACAACGTATTCGCTACCAGTCTCTACAGCTAACCATTGCCCGTTACGCTGTAAAAGTTCCAGACCTCTAGCCGTAGAACTGCACAGCAATGTGATCAGATTAATATCCTCATGAGCTCCGGATCTTATACTACCTTCAGGCACTTCTCCACTAACTGGAGGATAATGGATAACTCTAAGAATGGTATCACTATCCCTGGTCATTTTGGTGAAGAAATCAGACTCCTCTTCTATATACGAAGCACAACATTGGAGAAGGATATTACTCAGATTCTCCAATTTATCAAAAAAAGTCAAAGATAATTGCTTGAAATCAGGTTCTTCGGTCGGCCAGATATTGGGTCCAAAAGGAGATTCTCCTGAAGATGCGGTCTCTTCCCTGGCAATCATGTAAAACTCCTTCAAATCCGGAACTAGGCTGTCCTTAGCATGTTCTCTCCCGAAACTGGTGTAACCTCTCTGACGCATTATCTCAGGGCGTTCGTAAGACTTTTTCGTAGATTCAGGCTGATCAAAGAAAGAAGTGGATACTGAATACATCTCATTCAAAATAGAAGGGGAAATCGAATGGTTCTTGACCGCAAAGAAACCAATGTCTTCCAGTGCCGAACCAACACTATTGACAAAGTCTTTTTTAGTGTTTTCAGAGAAGAAATCATCAAGGTCTACAATCGGAATCTTGCTATCAATCACGGGATTCCATTAAGCAGACTACAGATAATATTTACCGCCTTCTCTTAAAAAAACCTAAACCCACCCAGCACTACAACCCGTGCACTTCGCATCTGGCGGTGCTCGGCGGTGGAGACCGTGCGGGGATTACTTTCCAAGATGAGGTTTGGCACTTGACTGCGTCGAAATGCATCCTGAACTATCATGATTTATAGTGGGCCTTGGCTATTATCACTCCGCGTAGTCGAGCGTAACCTAGCTATGCCTAAAACCACAAAACTTTTCATCATTGGCGGGGCAGAAAAAAAAGGCAGGGATGCCCAGCTCCTGCGCTTTTTCTTCGACCTGTGCGGAGGCGCCGAGAGCCGCATAATCATCATCACCTGTGCCAGTCAAGCTCCCTTGAAAACCGGGCAAATATATGAGAAGATATTTTCGGGTTTCGGGTCCGCTTCCGTCTCGATTCTCCCGGTTTTTTCCCGGGAAGAAGCCAATTCTACTGAGACCGTTAAGCTCGTCGAGCAATCTACGGGAATATTCATTTCGGGAGGTAACCAGGTTAAGATTGCGGCTACCATCGGAGGCACCAAACTGGAAACTGCCCTGACTGGCCGGTACCGGAAGGGGGGCCCAACTGGGGGAACGAGCGCAGGCGCGTCCATTGCAAGCTCAGTCATGATCGCCGGTGGAAAGCCCTTCACATTCCCCCGCAGGAGGTCAATTCGGCTTTCCGCGGGGCTGGGACTGATTCAGGACGTGATAATCGACCAGCATTTCAGGGAGCGCGACCGGATTTACAGGCTGGCAGCAGCAGTCATGTCGCATCCCCGGAACCTGGGCGTAGGCATCGATGAAAACACGGCGCTCTACATCGAAAACGGGACACTCGCTTCGATCATGGGAGAAGGGACCATCACTGTCCTGGATGGGGCCGGAGTGGCACATTCCAGTTATGCCGAGGGCCATGCGGGAAAGCCCATCTCGATTTTTGGGCTGACAATGCATGTCTTGGCTGACGGAGATGGCTTTGACTTCGCCACTAGGACTCCCCTCCGGAACGGGGATTTTCAGGCTGAAATCGCGATACCGACCGAGGACGTGGTCCAGTGAAAATCCGCGAGATACGCACACTCTCGGGACCCAATTACTGGACTAGCAGGCCCTGTATCCAACTGGTCCTGGATATTGGCGGACTAGAAGAAAAACCAACCAACAAGATCAGGGGCTTTTATGGTCGCCTGAAGAAGGCACTTCCCTCGCTTTACGACCACCGCTGTAGCATCGGTTCAAAAGGCGGGTTTTTCCAGCGGGTGAAGAAAGGCACCTGGATGGGACATGTAGTCGAGCATGTCGCACTTGAGCTCCAGACCCTGGCGGAGATGGATACGGGATTTGGCAGGACCCGTGAAACCGGCGAACGGGGGGTTTACAATGTTGTCTATTCATATATTGTGGGCGAGGCCGGGAAAAGGGCAGGAATCCTGGCTGTAGACCTCTGTGAACATCTCATAGATAAAAAAGAATATGACCTTGGAGTTGCCATTCACGAACTGAAGGAATTACGGGAAAAATATAAACTGGGTCCCAGCACCGGTTCCATTGTTGAAGAAGCAGTGAGGAGGGGAATTCCGTACATCCGCCTGAACCGGGGTTCCTACGTCCAACTGGGGTATGGAAATCGGCAGCGAAAAATTCGTGCCACCATGACAGACAAGACTGCAAGTATAGCTGTTGATTATGCCGGGGATAAATGGGAAACAAAAGAAATTCTTAAGAAACATGGAATTCCGGTTCCCAGAGGCATCGTCACTATGAATTTCGAAGAAGCCAAAAAATCAATCAAAAAAATCCAGTTTCCGTTAGTCGTCAAACCCCTGGATGGAAACCACGGAAGGGGCGTAACAGTAGGGGTTAGCGACCTGAAACATTTTTCCTTGGCGTTTGATACGGCAAAATCACAATCCCGGAATGGATACGTCATTGTAGAAAAAACACTTGCAGGAAATGATTACAGGGTGCTTGTCATCAATGGAAAAATGGTTGCGGCTGCTCATCGAGTACCGGCCCATATTACTGGAAATGGGAAAAATAGCCTCCAGGAACTGATTGACCGGGAAAACAAAAATCCACTGAGGGGCTATGGACACGAAAATGTATTGACAGAAATCATTGTAGACCACCAGACCAAAAGACTGATTGGAAATGTTGGTTACAACTTGGACTCGGTACTTCCGGAAGGCGAGGTGCTGACCCTGAAAACCACCGCAAACCTATCTACGGGCGGTACTGCGGTGGACATCACGGATGAAATGCATCCGGCGAACGTGCATATTGCTGAAAGGGCGATTCGGTTAATCGGCCTGGATATTGGTGGAGTGGACATAATTGCGCCTGACCTGACGACACCCATAAATGAAAACGGGGGTGGAATTGTCGAGATAAATGCCGCCCCGGGTTTCCGGATGCACCTCCAGCCCACTTTGGGACTGGCGCGGAACGTGGCGAAACCGGTCATCGACATGCTGTTCCCTCCCGGAATCCGCTCCACAATCCCCATCATTGCGGTGACGGGGACGAATGGCAAGACCACGACAACGCGGCTCATCAACCACATCCTGAAGGTCACCGGCTCCACGGTCGGAATGTGTACCACGGAAGGTGTCTACATCAAGAATCGACTGGTATATCCCGGAGACATGACCGGCCCCATGTCGCACAGGCTGGTCCTGTCAGATCCAACCATCGATGTGGCGGTCCTGGAATGCGCGCGCGGGGGAATCCTAAGGAGCGGGCTAGGCTACCGGGAGTGTAACGTGGGCGTAGTCACGAATATTTCTCCCGACCATCTGGGGCTGAAAGGAATAGAGACGCTGGAACAACTCGCCAAGGTCAAGAGCGTCATCCCACAAATTGTCAGGAAAGACGGCCACGCAATCCTAAATGCTGATGACCCACTGGTAGCCCAGATGGAACGGTACGTCAGGGGTGAAACGATTTTTTACAGCCTGAATCCGCAGAATGAAATTATACGGGACTACAAGAAAAATAACGGAATTTCGATTGTCCTAGAAGACGGCCAAGTCTGCATCTACAGGGGCCCTTGGAAATATCCTCTGCTGCCCCTGAACGATATTCCAATCACATTCGATGGAAAGGCGGCCTTCAACATCATGAACACGCTGGCAGCTGTCGGTGCAACCTTTGCCCTCGGTATCAGCGACGAAAATATCAAGGCGGGAATCAGTACTTTCTTCCCTTCCTATTCCCAGACCCCGGGAAGAACGACTCTGGAGGATATGCTGACATTCAAGGTCCTGATTGATTACGCCCATAACCAGGCGGGCTATCAGGCCCTGAAGGACTTCGCGCTGGCCCTGCCGGCGGAACGGAGGATAGTGACGGTTTCCCTGCCGGGAGACAGACGGGAAGTGGATTTTGAACTATGCTCAAAAATCCTCAGTGAGGGATTCGACCAGATTATTGTTTTCGAATATTACCTACGGGGAAGAAAACCCGGAGAAATAGTTGATTTATATAAAAAATACCTGATGAAATTCGGAGTAGATGAATCAGCAATTACTACATTCCGCGATGAAAAGAATGCGCTGAAGTTCGCCCTAGATTCGGCCCGGGAGAATGACCTCGTGGTCCTGTCCATTAACGATATTGACGAGGCGCATGCCCTGGTCATGGACTACAAGAACAAGATGGAATCTGAATATAACCAGTCATAAGTAGAATGAAAATTCTTTAATAATAATTCTGGAAAGGGTCTGGCCGTCATTGCACTGCACAGTCGTCCTGAATAGCTCACCGTTACATTATAAGTTACGTAATCTTTAGGGTAATCAATGGTCAAAGGAGGAAAAACGGCGGTTGTATACCACCTATCGAGGAGTTATACAGACTAAAAATAGCCACCGCTTATAGTATCCAATGACCTTAAAACTGCCCAAAAGCAGCAAGGAAATGCAGGACTGGGAATGGAAGGATTACGAACCTTACTTTGATTACTTACGGAATCAGGAAGTGAATAAACAAAATATCGAAGAGTGGATGAAATACTGGTCCGATCTGAGTGAATTGATTGGAGAGGTTGGGACCGAGGTTTATGTCGCTACAACTGTTGACACGACTGATGAAGATGCAAAAAAGAGATTTCATTCATTTCTAGACAATATAAGCGAGAATGCCAGCTCTAAAGACCAGATTCTAAAGAAAAAGTTGCTTGAAGCGAAGGTTGCCCCTGAAAATTTTGAGATCCCCCTAAGGGCAATCAAAAGCGAAGTTGAATTATTTTGCGAAGATAATCTGCCCCTTCTAACAAAAGACAGTAAGCTATCAAAGGAATATGACGCGATTATAGGGGCACAAACAGTGGAATGGGATGGTGAAGAAGTCACTATTACACAATTGGGCCCCGTTCTTCTTGAAACGGACCGTAAAAGAAGGGAAAAGGCGTGGAGACTGGCTGCTGAAAGAAGATTAGAAGATCGCGAGGGAATAAACAAAATTTGGAAACAGATCCTGGAATTAAGAATTAAAATTGCCAAGAATGCAGGCTACGATAATTACCGTTCCTGGCGATGGGAATACCTGAAAAGATTTGATTATACCCCTGAGGATTGTATGAACTTCCATGAGGCAATTGAAAAGGTTATTATGCCGTTTGCCAACAAATTGATCAGGGAACGGAAGGAACAGTTAGGCTTGGACGTGCTCAAACCATGGGATCTGAGCGTTGACCCATTCAATAGAGAACCATTAACTCCATTTGAGAATGCGAATGAACTGGAATCAGGGTGTCATAATATTTTTGGAGCAGTGGATCCAGACCTAGGAAAACATTTCAGCATAATGCGGGAACAAAAATTACTTGATCTTGCAAATCGCAAAGGAAAGGCACCCGGAGGCTACTGCACAGAATATCACCACCGAAGATTACCTTTTATCTTCATGAATGCCGTTGGTACACATAGTGATGTCCAGACCATGTTGCATGAGGGAGGCCACGCATTCCATGTATTCGAGTCAGACCAATTGCCCTATTCCTCTCAAAGAGACGTAGGAATGGAATTCGCTGAAGTAGCATCTATGGCTATGGAGTTATTAACTGCACCTTATCTGACAAAAGATTTTGGAGGATTCTATGAGATAGAGGATGCTAATCGAGCTAGAATAGAGCATCTAGAAAAGTCAATCATGTTCTTACCATATATGGCAGTAGTAGATGCATTTCAGCACTGGGCATACACTAACCCCGAAAAAGCAATGGAACCTGTCAATTGTGACAAGGAATGGTCGAATCTCTGGAAACGATTTCAGACCTTTGAGGACCTAGATTACAGTGAATTTGAGGATGTGATTGCTACTGGATGGCATAATAAACTCCACATTTACCACGTTCCATTCTATTATGTGGAATATGGGATGGCTCAATTAGGAGCTATGCAAATCTGGGGAAATGCATTGAAAGATCAGAAAAACGCTGTGAAACTGTATCGGAAGGCACTCAGTATGGGTGGTAATGCAACCTTGCCTGAACTTTTTGAGGCTGCAGGCGCAAAATTCGAATTTGATGAGAACATGTTAACTTATGCTGTCAATCTGGTTGATAACAAGATCAAGGAATTACAATCGTGAGTAAGAAAGCTGTTCAGGACAGGTATGCGCCCAATTCAATATGCTTTGGATGTGGACCTGCAAACAAAGAAGGGCTGCAGATTAAGTCCTACAGAGCGGGCGATGGGCTGGAAATGGAATTTGAATGTGAAGAGAAGCACCAAGCCTTTCCTGGGGTCATAAACGGAGGAATAATCGGGGCTCTACTGGATTGTCATGGTAACTGGACAGCAGCAATGGCCATTATGGATAGAAACGGATTGGATGCTCCACAATGTACTGTAACAGCCCAATATGAGGTAAAGTTGAAACGCCCAACACCTCTTGGACCTACTTTGAAACTGCAAAGCCGGGTCCTGGCCCTGCAAGATGATAGAGCAGAAGTGATAATAGAATTGAAGGCGGACGATAAAACGTGTGCAACCGGGAGAGGACTCTTTGTGGCTGTGGAGGAAGGACACCCTGCATACCACCGCTGGCATTGATGAATTTGAAAAAATTATGGGACAATGCCGTCGAGGAACATAATGCTGGTGAATATCATGAAGCCCATGAACTCTTTGAAGACTTGTGGTTAGAATTGGATGAAAGGCGAGAGAAAGATACTGTCCAGACTCTAGCACAGGCAGATGCACTAGCTGTCCATATCAGAACTGAAAATATACGGGCTGCTCAGAGATTAATGAGACAGCTACCTGAATTGGTCCAGACATTTCCATCAAGTTACAATGGAATTGACCTCAGGGAAATGAAAGCGTGGATTAACGATATGATAGCAAACATTCCTTCTTCGGGAAAAATTAAGACTGTAACCGGAGCAGAGCCTCCTAAACTAACCAAGTGCTGAAGTTAGCTTGTTGTATGGCTCGGGATCAGAATCACAAGCCTTCTGGAAAGGTTGAAATAATTCATAGAGTGCTGAGGCAGTACCATTCTTCAAATCAAGAGGATGTAATGATCCGGATAAATAGCTTTTTTCCAGATTCAGATAAGAATCGAAAGTGAGATTACCGCCAAATTTTTCGGGTCTTTTAATTGTAATCTTGCCCAAGACCGGGTCAATCAAATGTTCCCATATGTCAAGAACCGGATTGGATTCACGCTCTTGGGGACAATAGGCTTTGGCCAATTTTTTCATCAGGGTCTTTTCATTGTCATGTACCAAAAGAGCTCCAGATGGATTGGACTTGGACATCTTGGCGTCTGTATCCATCCTGCCGGGGCCCGATAATGAGCCTAAGAGGGGGGTGTGAAGTGCCACTGGTTTTGATATTTTCAGTTTGTCAGCTGCATCCCTGGCCAACATATGAGCATGCCGTTGATCCATCCCACCTAGTGCCAAGTCAACGTTCAAGGCGTAAATATCTGTAGCCTGCATAGCCGGATAGAAAAATTTGGACATATCTCTGTCTGCTTCGTCCTCATCCCGGCCCATTATTGACAAGGCCCTTCGCATTCTTTTCAGACTGCTGGCTTTGGAAACACGGAGGACCATCTCCCAGTAACCATCCTGACGAACCAATTCACTCGCAGTCTTGAAATCAAAACCTGATGAGAACGCCGAGAACATTTGTTTTTGGTATTCAACACCGGCTCTAAGATTATCCCAATTGCCTCCTAATTTGTCGTTAATGTAACCATGCCAATCTGCTAAAAGAATGATTACCTCAAACCCCGCCTCAACAAGTTCCCTTGCCTTTAACATTGGGACCAGTGAGCCTGCATGCAAAAGTCCAGATGGCTCAAAACCAACATATGCTTTAGGATTATCCTTAAAAGACAACAGTTTGTGGAGCTCTTCGTCAGTTACACACTCAGCCACTCCCCTCAACACAATGGCCTTCCGATCAAACATATCTAAGTGGAAACGGGCTAGTAGTTAACTGCTTTGGTTAAATATAAATCCACCATAAAATTATTTAAATAAGGGTAGACTGTGACATAGGAGTAACCATGTCAGAATCTAATCCCGATGTGCTCAAAGCAGTTCGCCTTTTGGTAGGAGATATCATAAACAAGGAAAGGTACGTAATGTTACCTGCTGAACCAGGAGAGGGAGATCCTATTATTGGGAAATTCAGGACTGTTAGTGACGCCCATCGTTTTGCGAAGCGAAGTGATATTAGTAATTTTTCCCTTTGGACAAGACTTAAAGTTTTTGGTGGAGAAGAAAGTCTGAAAGAAGATTTTGGAGAGATAGATGATGATCTGGATGATGATCTAGGTGATCTTTTGGATGATGATGTTGATCTTCCCGATCTGGATGAGGATGCTGACCTAGATAAATTGTTATGAGCAATCCTATAACTATTCGTGAGATAGCGAAACACAATTTGAAGGATCCCGTACTAATTGACGGGTTTCCAGGCGTAGGTCTGGTAGGGACAATAGTAGCTAATTTTCTCATAAATACTCTCAAACTAGAGCAGATTGGTGTAATTGATAGTTATAAATTTCCATCAATTTCAATCGTGAAGGATGGTGTACCACATAACCCTATGAGACTTTATTCGGGTGAACAAATTTGTAACGATGGCTCCTGTAATCAAGTTGTAGTCTGTGTCAGTGAATTCACACCACCGGCTGAAATTACCAAGGACCTAGTTAACACCCTCATGGACTGGGCCGAGGAAAATGGGTGTAAGAAGATAATATCTGCGGAGGGTTTTACCTCCGGACCTAAGGCTGATGGTGAAAGGAATGATGTTTATGGTATATCCTCTACCATTGGATCTAGAAAATGGATCGAGGACGCTAAGGTAAAACCGTTTACCTATGGTACTGTGGGAGGGATTACAGGTGCACTCCTTAACGAAGGGAAGATTAGGAAAGTAAATGTCCTTGGACTACTAGCAGAGGTCAGTGAAGACTCACCTGATGCTCGGGCTGCTGCAAATGTAATCAAGGCCATTGATGAACTATTACTGGCTATAGAACTTGACCCTGAACCTCTGCTCAAAGAGGCACAGATTCTGGAACAAGAAGTTAAGAGAGTCAGAGACCAGGCTCCACCCGAAGTATCTGCGGCAGTTCCAAGATATATTGGATAGACTTAAACCCCCTCTTAGTACACCACATACGTGAGTCGAATCGTGGATACTATGACCAGAGAGGTTATTGGTGATGCTCTAAAATTACTGGAAAATAAGGGCTGGCCAGAACTACCGATAGACCTAGAGCCACCTATCGGAGATTTTGCGATAATTTGTTTTCCGGCTGCAAAGACATTGAAGAAGGACCCCTCAGAAATTGCAGAAGAGTTAGCACTTGAATTGAATGAACTGGATGGTGTGGCTTCGACTTCTGTCGAAAAAGGGTACTGTAATATCAATTTAAAATGGGATGATTTTGCTAGTAATCTTGTAGATGAGATAAGCAATGAAGGCTACGGGAAGGGAAAGGGTAAGAAAGAAAAGATTCTAATCGAACATACCTCTGCAAACGCAACTGGCCCCTTTCATATGGGTAGAGCCAGAAATCCCATTATTGGGGACAGTATAGCCCGCCTATTGTCCTATTCAGGTTATGACGTCAAAACTGAATATTATGTGAATGATACTGGTCGGCAGGCTGTAACGCTGGCCTATGGAATTGATAATTACAAACCTGGGAAAGAAGATAAGAAAGATCACCGTCTGGTAAATTGCTACCGTCTGGCTTCTGAAGAACTAAAAGACAATGATGAAATTCGAAAGATAATTTACAAAGATATGGAACTTATCGAGAAAGGAGACAAAAAGACACTCCTGAAAGTTAGAGAAGCGGCAGAGCAGATGTTGGAAGGGATGAAACTGTCATTACAAAGATTAAAAGTCGAAGCTGATTTCTATTTCCACGAATCCGATTTGATAGCAACGGGTGTTGTCGATAAGGTTATTGAGAATCTCAAGCAGAGTAAACTTTGTGACGAAGAAAGTGGAGCCTATTACCTGAATCTGGAGGCGGAAGGGATAGCGGGAAGAAATCAGAAATTCTTTTTTACAAGGAAAAATGGACTCAGCCTTTACACAACCAGGGATATCGCTTATCATCTGAATAAGTTTAACAGATGTGACACCGCACTGAACATACTAGGTGAGGATCACAAACTACAAGGAAGATTGTTGGGAATTGCACTTAGAGAATTAAAATCTAAAGAGCCAAGAAACTTATTCTATTCTTTTGTCAACCTTCCAGGTGGTAAAATGTCAACCAGAGCGGGGAGGGTAGTCTATCTGGATGATATAATGGAGCAGATAGTTGAATTAGCCAAACAGAAACTAGGTGAAGATACATCGCCGCGGGGAAGATGGAAAACAGATATCAAGGAAAACCAAAAAGAGGAATTGGCTGAGGAAATTGGGATTGGGGCGCTTAGGTACAACATCCTGAAGATACAAGCCGAAAAAGGATTCACCTTCAATGTTGAGGAGGCTTTGAATTTACAGGGAGATTCGGCACCCTTTGTAATGTATTCACACGCTAGAACCTCCTCCATACTCAAAAAATACGGTAACGACATGCCAAAACCTAAACTTAATTGTACTCTTGAGAATTCAGAGATAAAATTATTGAGAACGTTGGCAAAATGGCCCAGAAATGTAGAGAAAACAGCCTCGAATCTTACAATTCACAATATACCGAACTATGTACACACTCTAGCTTCAGACTTTAACCAATTTTACAGGGACTGCCCAGTCATTGCGGATGAAAACGAAAGTTTTAGAATAAATCTGGTACATTGTTCCCAAAAGATATTGAGACAGGGTTTGGCCATATTAGGGATTAAAGCCCCTGACAGAATGTAGTGGTGGTGAGGGGGAGATTCGAACTCCCGTGGTCGCGATCTGCAGTCGCGTGCATAGCCGGGCTCTGCCACCTCACCCGTAATCTGATATTAGCTATATCTATATTAATTATTGATTACCCGAGCGAGCAATGGTTCGGGAAACATCAGTTGAGGACAATTTCTTCTTCATATCCTGAAGTAATTTCTGGTAATGAATAATTTGCTCATCGATTCTATCCAATTCAGATTCATCAGCATCATCATTCTCCAATCTGGTCCTAACTTTCGCCCGGCGGCCTTCCCACCGCTCCAATTCCCTGAGAGCCTCCAATATCTTGTCCTCGACCTCGGCCATTACATCAACCTGATTGTCTCAAGATTATAAGGGACCCGAGTATCCAATCTGATTTTACGCCTGATATCGTTAGCAAACTGTTCACATTTCTGTGAATCACCGTGATTCAATATGACCACCTTAGGCCGTGGACGTATCGTTCTAAGATAACGCATCAATTGACGCTTATCACTATGTCCTGAAAAACCCTCACAGGTCTCAAGATTCATATTGACCTTGACTCGGACCATCCCGCCATTATCTCTATCATGGAGCTGAATTTCTGATGCTCCCTGTTGTAATCGTTGACCCATGGTTCCTGCAGCCTGATAACCAACAAAAATCATGGTGTTATTGGGATCTGGGGCCCAATGTCTGAGATATTCCATTACTGGCCCTCCATTTACCATACCTGAAGTAGCTAATACAATGGCCGGTTCCTCTCGACCACATATTTCTTGCCTCATCTCGGAATTTTTAACTTTATTGAATATTTCCGAACGGAATGGATTGTCCTGATTCTGGTAGATCTTGTTGCGAAGATTGTTATTCAGATATTCGGGATAGGCTGAATGAAGTGCTGTGGCTTCCCATATCATTCCGTCCAGATAGACCGGCATATCCTTCAATTTACCATCAGAATATGCTTTTTCCAAAACGAGCATTACCTCCTGGGAACGACCAACCGCAAAAACCGGGATCAGAATCTTACCTTTCTTCTCAACCGTACGATTGATTATCTCAGTGAGTTTTCGAGTACCTTCTTCCCTAGCTGGTTGAAAGTCATTGTAGCCACCATAGGTCGATTCCATGATCAGGGCCTCCAATCTAGGAAAATTATTGACGGCGCGATCGAACAACCATGTATTCTCGAACTTTATATCTCCTGAGAATACTAGATTATACAAGCCATCTCCAACGTGGAAATGTGCGGCCGCAGAGCCAAGAATATGGCCCGAATTATGGAAAGTTAACTTCAAATCAGGTGAAATATCGGTAGTGTCCCCATAATTTATCGGAATCGTGTTTCGTATAGCATGCCTGATGTGTTCAGAGTTATATGGAACCCGCTTGCCTTCCGCATTTTGGATCTTGATATAGTCCATTTGAAGGAGAGAAGCCAGTTCCCTTGTTGGAGGGGTGCAGTATATTGGCCCGTCGTATCCATACACAAACAGCATTGGTAGAAGTGCAGAATGGTCAAGATGCGCATGTGTCAGGACTACAGCATCGATTCCTTCTAGGGGCGTAACTTCAGGTGCACTCAGGAATGGACTTGGTTCCTTATCATTACCAGGGTTAAAACCACAATCTATCAGGACCTTGCTATCTTTAGTCATCAACAAATGACATGATCTTCCAACCTCTCGATAACCACCCAGAGCTGTAACACGAACGTATTGTTCGCCTTCTATTATATCCCGAAATACTTTTTTACCCACTTTAGTCAAAAATTTCTTCCGTTCCTCGGCTACTTTATCGCCAAGCATGTAGGATCTGATTTCCTTAAGGGTCTTAGACTCCATTGGGGCGGAACGTATCACAATCGGATTCCATCCTATTTCCCGGCGTACCTGGTTTAGAACTGCACCATGTTTTCCTATTGCTCGACCGGGATTAACTGCCTCAATGATAACATCGCCATTGATTTCATCAAACTTTACCTCTACTACTTCAGCCTCTTCAGGAAGAATCTCCAATAACTTCTGTTTTGCCGAAATGATTGGCTTTCTCACGCTGGGATCGGCCTTGATTATAATTCGTTTCCTGACCTTCTGGGCCAATGTCCTAATAACCTCATTGTTTTCCGAGAAAATCTCAAGATTGGGTGTATAGAGAACAACATTTGATGATTCAACCTTTACATCTGTAAAGACTATGTTATCCGGTATTACCTCAGTTGCGACTTCCTTGACTAGTTTTATTACGTCTTCTACGGCCATTTTTTGACCTTCCTGCTTTTTGTTTGACTAGCTACTTAGGCTGCCAATTTAGTCTCAATTTTAGCTATATCTTCCGGAGACACCTTGTGGTAACCATTGGAATCGATGACACACATCGAAATACCGTCTCCAGATGCTGAGTCTCTTTTCATTGCTGCAGTTAAGGCTCTGACGCCTAACACCTTGCCTTGCTCAACAGATAAATCGTCTATGAAACGATCCTCAAGTACTCCATAAACGAAAGGTGACCCTGAACCTGTGGTCTGGAACTTATCGGGTATCGATCCACCTGCTGCATCTAATGAATAAACGTGACCACCTTCTGAATCAATACCTCCCAAAAGAAGCTGAACCCAGAATGGCATATATCTCCTACCATTCATTATGTTAGCCATTAAAGTGGATGCGGCCCTCAAAGACATCGTGGTTCCAGTTTTCAACTCATACAACTTTACTTCAGCTGTCAACCACCGGGCCAACATTTGTGCATCTCCAACCAGGCCTGCAACGGTCAAAGCCATATTATCCGATATCTGGAAAAGCTTCTGGGTTGTCTTGTGCCCAATCAAATTACCCATGGTGGCTCGCATCTCGGTCGCCATGACTATACCGTCCGTGCAAACCAAACCCAAGGTTGTTGTACCTTTTTTTAAATCTCTTTCTGTCAAAAATTCCCTCCGGGAAGTAAAACCGAGTGTTCAGTGGAGCTATGTATATTAGATTAATGCTATAGTAAATAGGGGTAAACAAAAGTTAAATATCGGCCACCAATCGAGAAGTGAGGTAAAGTAATGTTCAAAGCCAGAATTAAAGCAGATAATCTAAAAGAATTCATAGGTACCGTGGGATCCTTAGTTGACGAGGCGAAACTGAATGTAAATGAAGATGGAATGCAAATCAAAGCTGTCGATCCATCACACGTAGCAATGATCGAAGCTAATTTGATAAAATCTGCCTTTGACAGTTATGAAACTGATGTAGCCGAAATGGGAATTGACGTCGACAAATTCAAAACCGTTCTAGCCGTTGCCGGAAAAGAGGATATGATCAGCTTGGAGAAAGATGACAAACTGAACCGTCTTGTTGTGAATATCGGGAATCTGACTCGAGCCATGCCTCTTCTTGATACTTCAGGGATGCCGGACCCGAAAGTACCATCTCTTGATTTACCTGCCTTCGTAAGTGTTAGTGTCGAGGAAATATCACAGGGACTTAAGGCCTCGAAATCGGTTTCAGATCACATCGCACTTTCAACGACCAAGGACAGTTTTAGGCTGATTTGTGAAGGCGATAATCAAAACCGAGTTGACCTTACACTAGGCAAAGAACAACTGGAAAAACTGGTCTCCCCTGAGGAAACCACGTCCCTTTTCTCACTTGAATACTTTGCACTAATGGTCAATTCATTGCCTCCCGACAGAATTCTACATATTAACTTAGGTAACGATTTGCCGGTTAAAGTGGATGCGGATCTAGCTATAGATGATCTGACTGGGGCACAAGGCAATGTGAAATTCTTACTAGCTCCAAGAATTGACAGAGAATAATGAAAAAGGTTAAACATTTCCTCCATATTTCTGATTATGGAAGTGAGGAACTATGGGACATCCTGAACTTATCAAAAGAAGTAAAAGCAAAATTCAGGAATAGAGAAGATTTTACTCCATTCAAGAATAAATCCCTGGCAATGATCTTTGCCAAACCATCGGCTAGAACCAGGGTCTCCTTTGAAACTGGATTTGAATGGATGGGAGGACATGCACTATTCTTAGGACCAACTGATATCGGGATTGGAAAACGCGAAGCTATCAAGGATATATCAAGAGTTTTTAGTAGATACAATGATATGATTATGGCACGTCTTTTTGATCACAAGCATATTCTGAAACTGGCTGAATGCTCCACTATTCCTATAGTCAATGGGTTAACCGATTATAACCACCCATGCCAGATTATGGCTGATATTTTTACAGTGTGGGAACATCTAGGAAATATTGAAAATGTCAAGATTGTCTACATGGGAGATGGAAATAATATTGTCCATTCCTGGTTACATCTGGCAATGTGTTTTCCCCTTAATTTTGTATGTTGTTGCCCTAAGGGCTATGAGCCTGACAAGGACCTGGTTAAACAGTCAAAAGACGCAGGTATTTCTACAATTGAAATAACGCATGATCCAAAAAGTGCCGTGAAAGACGCGGACGTAATCTACACGGATGTCTGGGCCTCGATGGGGCAGAAAGATGAGGCCAAGGCCAGAGAAAAGATTTTCAAGGATTTCCAAGTAAATGAAGAACTCATGGCCCTTACCGGAAAAAACACTCTTTTCATGCATTGTTTACCTGCTGAAAGAGACAGAGAAGTGACTGACGGAGTTATGGAATCTGATAATTCCATTGTTTTCGATCAGGCAGAGAATAGATTGCACGTTCAGAATGCGATAATGATCAAATTGAGCGAATAATGGAAGTAAAAAACATCGGGGTAATAGGTGCCGGCCAGATGGGGGCAGGAATTGCTCAGGTCTGTGCTGCGATAAGCAAGAAAGTCATTCTTTGCGATATCAAACAAGAATTTGTTGACAATGGATTAAAAACAATAAACAGGAATCTAGGAAGAAGTGTTACCAAAGAGAGAATCGATCAGGAGGATATGGACATGACTCTCGCCAATATTCAAACTACTCTGGAACTGAGCGACTTGAGTGAATGTGACATTGTCATAGAAGCAATTGTCGAAAATGTTGATATCAAGAAGATTTTGTTCCAAGACTTGGGTAAATCCTGTAAGGACGAGGCAATCCTGGCATCCAATACCTCCAGTATTCCAATAGGTATTCTGGCGGAAGCGAGTGGAAGACCGAAACTCGTGGTGGGTATGCACTTCATGAATCCCGTACCAGTAATGAAACTGGTAGAGGTTATCCGGGCTAAATCCACTAATGACAGTACTTTTGATGCTACATTTAAACTTGCTGAGGACCTGAACAAGGTCCCAGTCCTGGTCAATGATTTTCCTGGATTTGTCAGCAACAGGATTCTCCTCCCCATGCTCAACGAGGCCATGTTCTGCGTGATGGAAGGTGTAGCCGAACCTGAGGTGGTCGACACAGTCATGAAATTGGGTATGAGTCATCCCATGGGCCCACTGACGTTGGCCGATTTTATCGGACTGGATACATGCTTGGCTATTATGGAAGTGTTGCACAGGGATCTGGATGATGACAAATATCGTCCTTGTCCTCTTTTGATAGAAATGGTTAAGAATGGTAAACTGGGCAAGAAATCTGGAGAAGGATTCTACAAATATTGAGGACAGACTTAATTACAACCTCTATTTTTCGACTTCAATGGTAGACAAGGAGCAAACCAAAATTGATTCATTGGGCCTCGATGAGGCGATGGACGATTTGAAGGTTTTAGCACAGAAAGTCTCTGAAATGTCAAAAGACCTGATAAACAAGGCATCCGAACAGGCTGAAGGAGCAACGGACAAGATAGGGGATCTTGTGGATTCAACAGGGGATATTCTGATCTCGGCTGGTGAGACGATCAAGTCAGTAAAAAAAAGTCTTGAATGATTGAAAAAGCGCTGTTGGGTGAGACAGAATCGATGGCAGCGGCCGCTTCTCCCGCATTCTGACGGGAATTCTGGGCCTGCTGCTGGGATTGCTGATAAGTGCCGCTACTTTGTTTCGATTGGTGCAGTTGAGCCAGGCACACAGTGCTGAAGATGAAGTTCTAAACGAGATAGCAGATTCACTCCAGACTTTGCAAGCGCTGTTCTACCTCGTAGCGGCCCTCTGCCTCGCCGTCATCGTCTCCTCGATTGCGACCTTTATTAACTCCGCGTGGGCGCCGAAAGCGCTTCTGGGCAGCACGGGGGAGATGTTCGTCCTGTTAGTCGGCTGTGGAATATATGAATACAGCATCATTCAAACTGTATTCGGAGACTAGCTGCAAATTCTGAAGAAGTTCCATGGCAATGGAAGCCAATGACCACCTATTCGATGCTGATAGCCTACGTCAGCCTATTCTTCAGTGGCCTGATATGGCTTATCGACTACCTCGGTCGTGGCAGGGATGTGTTACACAAAAGATAAACGAAGCGAAGCCGTCTGTTTAACCTGCTATTCTACTCAACATGGTCCTATCTTGTAGGAGGATGAGGAAGCCTGAGCCTAGAATATTATTGTCTCGTCTCGATCAGGGCCAAGTGAAACTATACTTATCGGAATATTCAAACTTTCAGAAACAAAATCAAGGAAATTCTTCATTTCTTTTGGTATAATTCCTTTGGAAATATCTATATCCTCTGATGACCAACCGGTAAAACTCTTGTACACCGGAGTACATTTTCCAAGATATGATAGGGATGATGGAAAATGATTGATCTCTGTTCCATCTTCACCTTTGTATGCCACACTGACCTTGATCTCATCCATATCTGACAAAATATCCAGTTTCATAATTGCCAAGGAAGTGAAACCACAAATTCGATTGGACAATTCCAGCATAACCAAGTCCAACCAGCCACATCTCCTAGGACGACCTGTGGTTGTCCCGAATTCCTGTCCCTTCTCCCTGATCATTTCTCCAACTTCATCTTCTAATTCTGTTGGGAAAGGTCCTGAACCGACTCTTGTAAGATAGGCTTTGGTAACTCCGACTACATCAGAAATCTTAGACGGTGCAATTCCCGAACCTAAGGCTGCTCCGGCTGTTGTTGGACTAGATGAAGTGACAAATGGATAGGTTCCATATTCGATATCTATGTGAACTCCCTGAGCACCCTCTAGAAGAACGCTATCTCCATTATCGATATGTTGATTCACTAACAATGAAGTATCGGTGATAAATCCACCTAATTCCTTTCTCCATGCCTTACAAGTTTCAAACAGACCGTCAATTGTCAAATCATCTTTTATTCCATAATGGTTCAGTAACGCCTGATTGCGAGGTAATGCCTTTTCCAATCTCTCAATAATCATATCATCATCCTCTAGGTCTCCCATTCTGATTCCGATCCGCGATGCCTTATCAGAATAACAAGGGCCAATTCCATTTCCTGTTGTACCGATGAACGATTTACCTTTGGAATTCTCTTCAGCCTCATCCAGCATCTTGTGATAAGGCATTATTATGTGTGCACGATCTGAAATGAATAATTGTCCTCGCTCATCGCCAAGATTAGCTAACTCTTTGAGCAAAACGTCAGGATTGACTACCACACCATTACCTATTATATTGATAATATCGGTACGCAAAATACCAGAAGGAAGAAGATGCAACTTATGTTTCTTGCCATCTACCACGATTGTATGGCCTGCATTGTTTCCCCCTTGGGATCTTACAACCACTTTTGATTTGTCAGCCAGAAAATCAGTTATCTTTCCTTTGCCTTCATCGCCCCACTGGGCACCGATTATGGAAGTGACCGTCACGATAGGGTCCCACCAGATTTTATTACCAGTGAATAAAGTGCGGGTAATAGGAACATAGCTGAGATCATTGAAGCTATCAGAAGAATCACGATAATGAAAACAAACCACCACAAGGCTGAGATATTGATGAAGAACGCTGCCGTAAGACCAACCAACGTCACAGCTGTAGCCTCGGCCAGGGTTTGTGCCGTTTTAGCGGTTGCATTATAGACACTAGGCATGTTTATTCCACCCTCAATTACTCTCTGAGTAATATGGATCGAGAAATCAATCCCCACACCTATAACAATTGAACCAATCATCACCGTTACCAGGCTCAAAGCTTGCCCCAGTACAACAAATGTCAGGGGCTCTAGTGCTACCACCCAAACAACCGGAAGGGTGGTCAAAAGTCCTATTTTGATATTCCTGAAAGTCATTGACAATACAACTAAAACGAGGATGATACAAATCGCCAGTGTCGTTATCTGTGATTTAATTAACTGTGCATTAACACTTGTTCCTATCGCTGCGACGCCAGTCAACTTAGATATCTTAACGTCACCAAATGATCCATCACCTCTTATTTCATTGACCGCGGTAACAGAGACCTCCATCGAAGCAATATCTCTCAGAGGCATATCGACGTATATCAAGGTCTTGGAATACTGGCATTCAACTCCTGAAACCTCGTCAGGAGAGCAGTCCATTATCATGCTCAGGGCTTCAGGAGTTATACTATCATAGAATACATTAAGCAAGAATTTCTGCATGTCTCTACCAACAAAAAAATTGTCCCGAATCTGGTCCTGATGAAGAATCTCCCAGAATGTGCTTCCAAGAGGCTCTTGTCCAGCTATAGTAAATATAGCATCAAGAGTGGATGATTGGTTGGTTGAGATCTTAACGGCCTTCATAACTTCGGTTAAGGATATTGCTGTTACGTCTTCAATATCATTTAAACCGTCTCTGTTGCCATCCTCTCCCCCAGCCACCACTAGGTCTATTTCATCTAATTGATCCACTGCATCGTCGGCAATCTCATCATAACCGTTCCGGAAATCACCCCTGGCAATCATCATTCCAAAGGCACCTGCATTGAACTCTCGTGAATATTTGATAATGCCCTCTAAGGTTGGTTCGTCATCGGGAACCATTTCAAGATAATCAATATTTGTCTCGAGGGCAGGTATTAGACCTATAGAAACCAAACTGACTACCAGAAGAACGGCCAGTACCGGTTTGTTGTGCTCGGTGACCATCTTCGCCAATCCATGCCATTCCCCTTCTGTTTTCCTGTAATCATACTCTGTCAGAACGGCTAACGCTGGGGACATGATGAATGTGCTTAACAGACATACAAAGATTCCTAGGGTTAGACTAAGTCCCACCGTGAATACGGGGTGTAAATTAGTATACATCAAACTGCCAAATCCAATCATTGTAGTCAAGGCCGAAAGAGCGATAGCTTTTCCAGTTGTTGAAAGGGCTTTCATCATTCTTATCTGGGCATTGGGGCCTGTTTCCTCTGTAAAGCGATTGGAAAGATGTAGACCATAGGCTACGCCTAAAGCCATCAGGATAGGTCCTAGAGCAATTATGGTAGGAGTCACCTCCAACCTAGTCCAGCCAATAATTCCATAAGTTATGAATATAGAATATAGTGTAGGAACCCCAGCTATCAGAACTGCCCTAATTTTTTTCTGAATCAGGAATATAGCAATTGCACATAGCACTACACCTATGGGAAAGATATTCCAGAACTCGGAGAATGAGCGATCGGTAATAGCTTGGGTAACTGGTACTGGTCCGGTCAGCATCATATGACTGAAGGTCTGCCCTTCTGGCCGGTTACCATTTTCTTCGTGAAGGCCCAAACCCCTGTTCTTCATTGTGGTGTCTATCTCTTCAATGATTTCAGGTGGAGGAACATCACTGGTTATGCCAAACAATATGACGGCCGTATCCCAGATGCCATCATCGTTTGTATCTCTCAATACTTTCTCTACCACAGAGGGTGGTAAATCCTGGACAATATCATCTATGTCGGATTGGCTTGGGATCTCATAGTGATTCAAGGTATCTGTCTCCTTTGCCAATTCAGCTGCTTGTTTCACCAATTCTGCCATGCCTGATGACCCGCCATCAGTAGCGGCTGAGGACCAGGCGTCCGAATTGTCAATCAATGCGTCATAGACCCTGCTATTGGTGCTATGTAACTCCTTGATCAAGGTAGATATACTGAAAGACCAGACAATATCATCCTCTAGACCACCATCAGAGGGAACTATGCCTGGCCCTCCTTTCTCAGTTTGCCCGTACTCATCAACGGTTCTCTCAATGTAGTCCAGCTCTAGTAGAACCTGTCGATTCGTTATATTGGTAGGACTAGAAGAATCACGCTCGTTATCTGTTTCAACATAGATAACTATAATGTCAGTTGACCAGTCTTCCCTGACTTCGAGCAATAGAGCTTCTTCATCGGAGCCTTGGGGTAAATATACCTCCATTGCTCCGTTTATGTTTGTCTGTCCAATCCCAACAAGCATGAACAACATAATCACAGTCATTATTCCTAAGGTAATTGGAGGATAATCCGTGGTCAGCCTCACGAAACTCCTTACCATAGGACTAATCTCTATCTCAGGACCCTCTTCTGAGGCCGCTTTCACTCCCTTGGACTTTTTTACACTATGTAACTTCTTTGAGGATTCGGCTGATTTTTTTTTGGTAGGGGGCGGCTTACGACCCATCTTCTGTTTGGCCCTCTCCCAACTATCTGATATCTTCTTGCCCCCAATTTCACCCCTCAATAATTCCTGTTGCTCTTTGGCTCTCTTGTCAAAGAAACGGTCGATACGACCTCTTATGCTTGAATCTTCATCATCTGAGGACACGCTTTCGTATTGTTACTAAAGAGGTGATAATAAATGGGTTCCGACACAAAACATCTAACTTTATAATACTATATCACAGTCAGACATAACCATGGATAGTAGATTATGGGTTTTCCTGTTCCTCACTGCCACTGTAGCAGTTATGCTTTCGACCAGTCAGGAAGCTACTGGTGAAACTGATCCTTTCGTTGATGAAGTCCTTTACTCCAGTAGTAGCGTCGAGTACACTGTAGTGCTTCAGAGTGGAAGGGATAATGCCACTTACTATCGATATCTGATTATCGATGACTATGACGATTCACCTGAAAACTGGTCCCAGCCAGGATTTAATGATTCTGAATGGGAAATTGGCGGTGCCCCTTTTGGCGACAGAACTGATAATGGTATAGACCCTAACACGCCCTGGGATACTGATGGTGATAGTGATGATGTCATATTAATCAGGCATAAATTCAACATGCCTAATGGCGTCATAGTATCGGCTGAGCTTAATGTGGCCTTTGACAACTATTGCACACCTATAATCAACGGAAATCTGGTTTACAGTGAAGGTGAAAGAAGTGCAAATGGTATGGCATATTGGAATGAGGAGGGATCACTTCCTCCCTCTATTTTCACCAGTGGAGAAAATTTATTGGCTGTATATGCACGTGACAGTGCATCAGGGTGGAATAATCGTCAATGGATTGATTTAGAAATTAAAGCTCAGATTTTTGAATCAACGACCGAACCTATAATCTTTGGAGATTCCATATTGCTCTCAATTGTGGGAGGAAACCACGGGAATACTAGTGCAACCAATTTCACCATTAACGCTACTTCAAACAATACTTTGGTGGAAACATTCTATTTCGAGACAATGCCTGCAAACGGTTCTAGTAACTTGTGGTTACAATGGACGCCAGAACTTATCGGACTAAATCAATTGGATGTCCAGGTATCATGTGATTGTAATGATACTAATCTATCCAACAATTTGTTCACGATGGATCTAACAACAGTAATTTATTCTTTAGAAGCATCTTTTGACAATGATGTTGTAGTTGTAAATGCGTCTAGGAACGTGAGGTTCTCTATCGAAGTTCAAAACACAGGAGGGTTGATTGACAATGTCAGTTTAACACCTTCGGAATCAATGGTTGGTAATTGGAATATCGAATTTACTCCAAACCATTTTACTCTTTTCCCTAATCAAACCCAGAATGTGATTATAACTGCAGAAGTACCCGATTCATACGATGATGGATTTTACAATCTTTCCTTTGACGTTGAAAGTGAGCACATGGGTAGTGTCGTAACCAAGAATTTAGTCGAAAAGGGACAGACTGGTGATGCTGCCTGGAAATGGACGAACTCGTCCGGAGAAGAAGAATTGTACGATAACACGAATTGGACAACCGTGAGTTTTAATGACACAGCGTGGAAAAATGGAAAAACGCCTTTTGGCGATAGTCCATTGGATTGTGACGGATGTATCTATGATGACACGGATTACAAGACTCTCTGGGAAGGAAACAATTATGCATACTTCCGCCATATTATAGACATACCGAATATAGGAATCTATGAGAATGGAGTGATGACAATCAATGTGGCAACAAATAACTTTGGGGATCATTACATTAATGGAGTCTATATTTTTGGAGATCTGGACGAGGGAGGTGGCCACTACGCTGATTACTGGAACGAAGAATTTGGCCCGATATCCCTAATTTATCTTAACGAGGGAGAAAACGTAATTGCAAGCATAGTCCATGAAACTGGATCAACCCAATGGTTTGATCAGGAAATCATAATAGAATTCCCACGAGAGAATTTGTGGGGTTACCATACCACAACTTATGACCTACCCCTTTACATCGATTCAGAAGCACCGACATCTAGAGTAAACGAGGAAGGATTCTATAGAAATAGTTCAACCTTTGAGGTCAAGTGGCGAAGTCTCTCAAATTCTGAAGACCTGGAAGGATACTATATCTATTATCTGGTCAAGGATGGAAATACGCTGGGAGATTGGACTCTACTAGGGTTCTTCACGAACAACTCGATTAACTTCACGGGAGAAAATGGATTGACCTATAGATTCAAGTCAATTTCTTTGGACACGCTAGGAAATCTGGAGAAAAAAGGAACATATGACACTGAAATGAGGGTTGATCTGGAAAATCCCGAATCCACACTATGGTTGGCTGAAGGAGACTTGGAATTCACCAACCTAGATGGAGTGACTATTAAGTGGAAGCCTGGCGACAATTCAAGCGATATTCTGGGATATTTTATTGAGTATCGTACTGTAGGTGATGAATCATGGGAGGATATTGATTCTTTCACATCTATTGGAGAGTATTGGTTCTCTCCTGAAATAGATGGTCAGTACGAAATCCGTTCCAGAACCGTAGATTTTGCAGGAAATTCAGAGGAGAAGGATTCAGGTGATATTATCATAACCTTTGACCGTGTAAAACCGTCTCTGACTTTAGCAGCTATTGATAGTTTGACCGGGGGCGGAGATTTAATTTTAGCCATTGAATACACTAGCGAGAATCTATCTCAGATTATATTGGAATATGCAAGATTGCCTGAAGGTACTGAAGACGTCCTAGTGTGGGACTCTATAGATGAAGAGTGGGACAATGGGACTCTGGAAATAAGGAACCTGGTGGATGGATATGCCTACTATTTCCGTATTAATCCTGTGGACCTAGCCAGCAATGAGAATCCCAAGTATCCACTTGAATTTACATTATCGTGGAATTCAAGTATGACAAATACAGTCGAATTGCCAGCCAATCCACTGAAACCTGTGACGATTGGTAAAATTCGTAACATGGAACTTACCGTCGATGAAGACCTTGACGGGGTATATGAGAAAACACTAGAGGAATTTGCAGGGACTGACCTTGGCGCTATGAAGGCAAACCAATACTGGGTGGATTATGATAATGCAAGAGTCATCTTTGGCGATGGCACGGATGGATATCTTCCCCCCGCTAACTCATCGATATCCATAGTTTATCATGCTTATGATCTAGTCACGACCATAGATACAACGCCTGCCCAATCCGTTGAAACCGTTGAATATTCAGTAGAGGACCGAAACAACCTGACCATGATCTGGGAAAGACCTCAAGATGCCACAAGTTTCATAATCGAGAATCGTAAAAATTTCACTACTCCCTGGATCGCTATAGATACTACTGAAAGTCTTGAATATCATGTTACCAATTTGAGTAGTGGCTATCACTATTACAGAATCATTTCTGTTGACAGAATGGGTTATACCAACAGTGAGATGGAAGGAGAAATGATGGAGATATTTATTGAAGCTGAAATTATACCCATTACAGTCGAGGATGATAGTGAAAAAATAGCGCCGGAATTGTACCTGGTAGCAGTTGTTCTACTAGCTGTTGCTGCCTCTTCGGCATTCTACATGCTCAGGGGAAGAGAACAAGACTTGCAACCTGAAGGATCTGTGTTGGTACCTGTGGAAGTCGAAAGCCCAGATAAACAAATTTCAGAAGACATAGATAAACCGAAAAGTGACTTCCGTATAAAGGCTGGAAGCGAATTTTCCAAGCAAGTCATATTCGTATGCGAGGTTGGGTGTCAAAATGAATTTACTGGAGACGATGATGACGAGGAGATTATGTGTCCTCAGTGTGGAATTATAGGAAAGTCTCCACTATAGTAGGCAAGTAATTTTAAGCGATAGGCTCTGCCTGTTCATGACCTCAAGTTCAGAAGTACCTGGTTTTTACAAAAAAAAACCATCTGAAAGATTAGAATATGTGAAAGACTTTGCCAAATTGTCTAGTGAAGAGACATCTGCAATAAGTGATTATGGTGCCCTGGGTGAGGAAACAGCAAATCGAATGATAGAGAATGTAGTTGGAACCTTCCCATTGCCTCTGGGAATTGCAGCCAATTTTATGGTAAATGGCAAGGACTACATGGTCCCCATGGCCCTTGAGGAGCCATCTGTCGTAGCCGCAGCCACTCATATGGCCAAAGGGACTCGGGAAACTGGTGGGATTGCTGCTGAATCTGATGAACCAGTTATGATTGGACAGATACAATTGGTAAATCTGGAGAACCCCTTCGATGCCAAGGAAAAAATCCTGTCTAAAAAGGATGAGATCGTTGATTTAGCGAATGAACAGGATCCTATTCTGGTCAAATTTGGAGGAGGGTGTAAAGATATCGAGGTGAGGGTCCTGGACTCGAAGACCGGACCGATGGTAATAACTCATCTACTGGTGGATTGCAGGGATGCGATGGGAGCCAATGCGGTGAATACCATGGCTGAGGCCGTAGCTCCCAGACTGGAGACCATAACTGGAGGGAGAGTGTACCTTAGAATCATCTCGAATCTAGCAATATATCGCAAAACCAGGGCAAGCGCCGTCTGGCCCGCTGAGTTCCTTGGTGGTGAAGAGATTGTAGATGGAATAATCGAAGCTTTTGCCTTCGCCTGTGCGGATCCATTCAGAGTCGCCACACACAACAAGGGAATAATGAATGGAATTGATCCGGTGGTTATAGCAACTGGAAACGATTGGCGGGCTATTGAAGCCGGGGCTCATACATATGGCCAGTGGAAGGAAGGGCATTCCTCATTTACCGATTGGGAAAAGACTGAGGATGGGAGTCTCAAGGGAAGTATAGAACTTCCAATGGCTGTTGGACTTGTTGGAGGAGCCACAGCAACCCACCCTACTGCAAAAGCCTGTGTCAAGATCCTCAATCTGGAGATTCCAGGAGGTGCCGCCGTACTGTCACAAATCATCTGCTCAGTAGGCCTGTGCCAGAATCTGGGAGCCCTTAGAGCATTGGTCTCAGAGGGAATTCAGAGAGGACATATGGGATTACACGCAAGGAATTTGGCAGTTCAGGCTGGAGCTGGCAAGGATGAGATTGATGAACTGGCTGAAATGTTGAAGAGGTCAGGTAAAGTACGGGCCGATATGGCCGAGAAATTCCTGAAGGAAATAAGAGAAAAGAAATGATGGTCTTATCAGATGAGGCCATCTTATCTGCAATAGATCTGGGAGAATTGGAGATTGAACCATTCAATGTTGACAATCTCACACCGAATGGATATGACCTGACCATAGATGAAATAGAGATTCCTCAAAAATCCAAGGTATCCAAAGGATCCCTGGATATTCCTGCAGGAGTCAGATTTGCGATCTCCACGAAGGAAAGGATCTCATGTGGTGCAAATCTATGTGCCCAACTATGGTTACGGACCAGTTGGGCCAGAAAGGGAATAGCCTGTAGCTTCGGAAAGATAGATTCTGGTTTCGATGGAACTCTGACGCTACTCGGTTTCAATTCCAGCGACGAGAATGTTTCTATAAGTGTCGGGACAACGTTTGCCCAGGTCGTATTCGAGATGCTATCCGGACCTGCAAGGTCATTGTATTCTGAAAGAAGTGGGAACTATCAAAATCAGAAGGGCGTCACTTGGTCGAAATAATATAATTCACTAATTCAACAAAGCCCTGGGAACCGTCTCCGTCTGTGACATAAACTGGATGATTGTCTATTATATCCTTGTATTTCAGGACCGAACGGACACCGACGGACAAGGGAAAATAACCGAACATAGGAGAATCATTCGGCGAATCGCCAATATACATGGCCGTGCTTGCATCCTGTCCCAGACTTTCCAGAACCCTAAGGGACATTTCCTGTTTGTTATAATCGCCGAACCAAATATTTACGTGAATATTGGAAATTGAGGCCTGGGCTCCTCTTTCCTTACAATAGGCGGCAATCTCTATAGCCGTTTGAAGTGATATTTCTGATTCTTCGGCCATATCAACTGCAATATCCCATTGTCTGAATGGCTGATCTGCGGCCAGCTTAATGCCTGGGAACTTGGTCAAAAGGTCAGCAAACAATGAATCCAAACGTTTCTGATATGAACCCATATCAACTGGACTGTGAAAACTCAGCCGTTCAATTTTACCCCTCTTTTTGGAATAGGCCAATGCCCCATTCTCGCCAACAACGGAATCAACTGGCCACCAACGAGCCATGAGATCGCACCAGCCAGCAGGCCTTCCAGTAACTGCTATTGTCTTGATCCCATTTTCCCTAACTCTCTCCAGAGATCGGTAGGATTCGGCTTCCAGATTATTCTCTGTGACAAAGGTACCGTCCAAATCAAACAGTAAGGTTGTAACCTGGCGTACGACCTCGACTGGCATCCTTGATAAGGGAAGCATGGTCGATAGTGAAACCCTACTTTTATATACGCTTTGTCAATTTATGGAGTCCGAAACCGAGGTCAAGATGCCATCCCTGTACGGAACCGTCAAAAGCAAAACTGGAGAGATGTTCCAAGACAGTTTGGATTATTGTAAAAGTGCTCTTCAATCCGTATCCCGCTCCTTTGCGCTTACGATTCCCTTGGTCGAGGAAAATATCCTAGCGCCAATAATGGTTGGTTATCTAGAGGCAAGGATTCTGGATACTTTCGAGGATGATATAGGTAGAAGGGAAATCAGCCTTCAAGAAAGAATAGACTCGATGAACATAATGATGGAGATTCTGGAAAACCCGGATAGCTCATCTGCCAAGGCAAAGGCCAAAAAACTGGCAGAATCTGCTGATGAAATGGTATTGAATCCTAACTATCGGGACCTGATCAAGAACATGGAAAGAATCTTGACGGTTCACAGTAGCTTTGACGAAAGGACCAAGGAATGCATGGTTCGTTGGTTAAAGGAAATGAATTTTGGGATGCAAAAGTTTCTGAAACAGGAAGTTTATTCGTTTGAGGACCTGAATGAATATTGCTATTATGTGGCAGGCACACCATCCGGTTTCCTGACGGAATTGATAAGGACGCGATCCAAAGTTTTAGGAGATGAAAACTCACGAATTCTGAGGGATAATGAAAGAGACTTTGGTCTGTTCTTACAAAAAGTAAATATTGTCCGAGATTTCAGAGAGGATATTATTGATAATGAAAAAATATTCTGGCCAGGTTTCCTGTTTGAAAAATACAACTTGGTACCTGCCGACCTACTGAAACCAGAGAACGAGGAGAAAGGTATGGAACTATTGGACGCTATGATTGATAATGCCAGTCTGCATATTGAACCCGTAAAGGCTTACCTTAGCGCTATACCTGAAGAGTATGCCGGTTTCCGAGCGGGAGCCGCCATCAACTTTGCAATGGGCATAGCAACCTTGGAGTCGATGAGGAATAATACAGAGGTATTTTTCGGTGACAAACCAGTCAAAATCTCACACGAGGCCAGAGATAATATATTGGCAGACCCATTGGGCTTTGTATCCGGTTGAACTTTAATATCCCGACTATATTGGTTTGATATGTCCCGAATATACCTATTTGTTTTAGGAATATTGAGTTTGGGAATTGTTTTTTCGGTAGGTAGCCAAGCTGCGCCTTCCACTGGAACCATTCAAATTGTATTCATACTTTCAGAATTTGAGGATCAGGAATATCAGGATGGCCATGATCAAGACTATTTCGAGGATTTAGCATTCGGCGAAACTGACTCCATGTGGGAATACTTTGACGAAGTTTCTGGAGGTGAATTGAACATTGAAGGCGATGTTTTTGGACCCTATACCCTAGACGGTGATGCTGAGGATTATGGGACTGAAAATCAGAATTTCGTCAGGGATAGTGTTGAAATTGCTGATGATGACATAGATTACAGGGACTATGATGCCGTGATGGTAATACATTCCGGACCCGGTGAAGAATCAAGTGGAAATAGTGATGATATTTGGTCTATCCACTGGTCAACCAGCATCGAGACTGATGATAATGGGTACGAGATAAAGAAGATCACACAGGCGCCCGAATACGAGAATTCAAACGGTGAAAGAAGCCCCCTAGGAGTCTGGTGTCATGAATTTGGACACGAATTGGAACTACCCGATTTGTATGATTATGATGATTCATCTGAAGGTATTGGCAATTGGGGATTAATGGGATCTGGATCATGGGCGAACAATGGAGAGACCCCTGTATATCCGAGTGCCTGGGCCAGATATGAGTTAGGATGGATTGAACCCGTTGTGGTTACCGATGATCTCACCAATCTAGTCTTGGAACCAATTGAGAATGGAGGGGTCGTGTACCTGCTTCCGATACCCGGGAATTGGTCTGGCTCAGATGAATATTTCTTGATAGAGAATCGACAACAGCTGAAATATGATCAATATCTGCCAGGGGGAGGATTGTTGATCTGGCATATTGATGATAGCCAAACTGGCAATAGTGATGAAGACCATAAATTGGTAGATCTGGAAGAAGCGGACGGCGATGACGATCTTGACCATAAAACGAATAGAGGAGATGATGAGGATCCGTACAATTCAGGTTCATTCTCAAAAGACACCTATCCCGATTCGCTGGCTTACAACAGCACTGAATCAGGATGGAAAATTGAGAATATCGAGGTGGACGGGAGCAATATCATCGTAGATATCAGTTTCTTGTCAAAACCACATGCGGTTGCTGACGCGGATGAAGCGGTGATAGCCGAAGGTTTCGAATTGCAATTTTACGGTGATGAGTCTTGGGATGAGGATGGTAATATTGTGAACTACACTTGGGATTTTGGTGATGGGACCTTCTCATATGACGAAAACCCAATTCACATATTTACGACAAATGGAACCTATGATGTCATTCTTACCGTAAGGGACAATAACAATCTGGAGGACTCGGTCATATTGAATATTTTTGTTAATAAACCTCCCATTGCTGTGGTCGAAATATCCCAAACCGTGATTCTTCTGGGAGATGTAATCACATTTGATGCTTCTGATTCTTATGACATTGATGGAGAGGTAGAATTCTTCTACTGGAATTTTGATGATGGGTTCACGTCAAATCAGGCAACGATCGAACATGAATTTAGAAATTCCGGATTTTACAATGTTTCCGTGAAAATCATAGACGATCTAAATGACATCACTACTGTTTATTATTTGATAGAAGTGATAAACAG